>Ga0222679_1000167_pt1 | contig 27690 bp, 37 predicted proteins | sample AntAcemetagen939_FD_179843 | JGI IMG/M metagenome (GOLD analysis project Ga0222679, IMG submission 179843) | Saline water microbial communities from Ace Lake, Antarctica - #939 | ecosystem: Environmental > Aquatic > Non-marine Saline and Alkaline > Saline | place: Antarctica: Ace Lake...
GTTTATATCAGCCTCAGCATCTTCGAGGGTATTGTTATGCAACAGAGCAATAGCTCGCAGATCATAAATCGTGATTCGCTCACCACCTGCGGTCAATGTCTGAGTGGTGATCGCAATATTCTGCCTGCCCCATGCCACAGTAGGCTTGGAGAGAGATCCCAGCTGAACTGTATCCCGGCCAGTTGTACCCACCTGACAAATCGGTCGAAGCTCAGCCATGTCATAAGCCAACATGATCACTCCAGACTCCCACTCGATAGGCACCAAGAAACCACCAGTACCATCTGATGCTGAAGATAATGCTCTCTTCTCCTCAGGCGTCCAGACCACTTTTTCTCCCTCGAATCCGTGACGCAGCCATTTATCAAATGCTCTGATCTTCAGCGCCTCAGCCTCATCTAACTCCGGGTTATCCGGGGAAAAATTCGGTCGATTCATTCTCTTCTCGAATTCCTTTATAACCTTCCGAAGCTCGGTGATGTCCGCATTGACCTTTTCTACAACCAATGCGGTTTCGGACGTTACCTCACCATACCTCGCCTCTGCCTCGGCAATCGCAGTATCATTTCTCTTCTTAAACTCTTCGAAGGTGCGATTAAGTTCCTCGTTAAATTTCTTCAGTTCTAACGGCATTTTATAACTCCTTTCGTTTACTCATTTATTTATTCAAACTTTCTCTGATCTCAGCTAACTTCACAACCACACTTGGAGGCTGAACTTCCTCTTTCAGCCCAAGCAAGGCATTGAAGCGTACTTTCTCAGCTTCGCTAAAACCACCAATCCTCAATTCATCGCAGAGTGCCTCAACGACTCTACTTCTTTCTTGTTGATGAGCTGACCGGATCGACTCCGGTAACTCGGTCAATTTACCTCGGCTTTCTTTGGGGAGGATATTCCCGGAAGAAAGTGCTTTTAATTCATCTGTCGTGAAAGAAGTCTCCTGTGACATGACCTCTATCGACTCTGTGTTCTCTGAAATAAACGCTTTTGACAGGTCATTCTTCGACATTGCCAATTTCCTGGTCTCCCAGAATTTATCAACGTAACTCTTGGCCCATGCCAAATAGGAGGAATGAAACTTGGACAAGGCGATATCAAGCTTGGAAATTACCGTGCTCTCGTCCACTGCCCACCATATATCCCAGATAGTCTCATGCAAGGCATCCATGATATTCCAACCGCCGTTGTATGCCTCAATGGTCGCAAGGCTCTCATCAAAGTCCTCGGCTCTTGCCTCACCTGTATTCAGTGTTCCATCTTTATTCAACAATTCCTCCGGAAGAGACGGAATCTTGATGTCCTCGTCCCTTACTTCGGTGATTTCAGCCGTTTCATTGGCTTCAAACGTGACTGGACTAACCTCATAAAGCTTGACCTCAGTTATCTGCCTGATCCCCTCAACCTTCTTGCTCTGGACCGGTATGAAGCCAAAGCTCAATGTGTCAATGACCCCAGCCTTCAGATTTTTGAAGACATCATCAGCCTTCGTTACCCCCTTAGTCAGCAATCCACGGACGAATAAGCCTTTGCTATCTTCCCGGATTTCGATGATCTTACCTATCGGTTCATCCATATTGTGATTCCACAATATTTTGATCCGATCTCCCCTTTCTGAGATGGTTTTCTTAAAGGCTCCTGACCTGAAGCTGGATGAGTAACTATCCACGGTATCAAAAGTTGTTGCATATCCTTCGAAGATGTAGTCCTCATCGCCTTCTGCCCGAATCTCCGGGGTGAAGTTCCTATACTCTACTTTTTTCTTTTTCATGCTTTCCTCCTCCTTAATCACGTTTTCTAAGAGATTACGATTATTATTGACTTATTTTAAATATTATGCTAAGCTTAAGCTTCAGTACTAAAAATACAAGAGCATCGGCAATTAGAAACAATGATATCATTAGCAATTAACCATCCATATGGTGTCTCGACATCATAAACGAAACCGGAGTGATTAAAATGATTAACCGAAACCACATCATCAAATTGTACGTTTCTGGACTTCCCATTCAAGAGATCCTTAATATTGCTGGCATCAAAACACATACTTTTTATGAAATCATTAATGAAGCTAAAATCCAGAGAAGAGCTTCTACTAATTATAGAAATAGGAATGAAACTATTGATGGTAATTCCGAGAGGATTATCTCCCTTTATAAAAGTGGAGAAAGTGTCAATGCTATTTCCAGAATATTCAAAACTTCCAGGACTCCCATCTATAGAATTCTTAAACAAGGCGGTATCACACTCAAGACCCAATCTGAACAAGAACTTATTAAGTGGAAAGAACTTAAGAAAGATAGAAAGCTGGTTGAGAACAAATGCTCGGCTGCTTGGAATGCACGCCGAGGTAATGTTGACACTATCATCACCAAAAATAGAAGAGCCGATTCCACATTTGATGCTCAAAACAAAATCTACACATTCGAGAATGAGCTCTCCGCTTATTTCCGGAATGCTGGATTTGCTATTAATCAACAGTGGCATGTCGGCCCCTACAATCTCGATATCGCCTTTGATAAATTTCCCATCGCCGTGGAAATCAGTGGAACCTATCCTGCGGAATTCATTAAACTTAACGGTAGAAAGCGCACTAAATATTTGCTCAATGCAGGCTGGGCTATCATTTTCATACGTTGGAAAAGAACCAGCAAAAGGAAAATCATTAACTGGCCTTTTGATATCTCTTTTGCAGGCAATCAAGTTATCTCCCTCGTTAATAGAATCAGCAGAGATAAGACCTTGCTCGGAAAATATGGGGTGCTTACCGGTCACCCTGAGTATATTCCCACTGTTAGTTACGATCTCGACGGCCTTCCCATGATAGAGTGATTTCATAGCTTTAATAAATTCACCTTCAATTTTTGTACCTGGTAAAAAACAATTGACACGGTCAGCAGGCATTAGGCACTGGTCAAGGGGGTAAAGAGGCCCTTTTGTAGCACCTGCCTTAATAGAAAAACGTTCATCGATTTTTACTGCTGGTTCAGCTGCTCGTTCTACATGTATTTTTCTGACCTCAAAGCCAGAATTAGCCCACTTTTTATGAGTCGCACCAGTTGATTTAGCTCCTACATATTGTCCAGCACTTCCAGCTGTACCAGTTATAGTACGAGACAAACGCAAAGCACGCTCAGCAGAAAAAATACCTGCATCCGTTATCGCTTGCTGAAGCTGAGCAACAGTTAACGCCTCATCAATCCCATTCTGAATCTGAGAAATCAACTGGGAAACGGTCGTGCTCTCAATAAGGGATTTCTCTGTGAGGACAATAGCCTCCTCAGCAAAATAATCACTGATTAGTTTCTTAGCCTCATCATCAACTGATCGTTTTTCAATAACTACTTGATCTGCTGCTGTCAATGCATAGTCAAGCGTCAGTTCATCGTAGACGTCGATCCAGTCTTGCCATGAATCAGATAAAAGTTCCTCAACATCTATCATGACAATACCTGGATTTATATCTGCATTAAGAGCATCAAATATAATGTCCTGCTGATCGTCAAGCAACCCTTTAATGTCTTTGCTCCTCAAAATAGAATAGGCCTCTCGGTCTTCAGCCTCCCCATCTAAATCCCTTATCTGCATCAACTTTGGCCTGTAGGAGAGAGGCTGACTACGTACTTCAGGGTCTACCCCGGTCTTGACCTCAGTCTCAGCTTTAGAACTGGCAACATGTGAGTCTTCCCATCCATCGTATTCATCGATTCCTAACTCAAAGATCCTATTCAGCTGATTAACTGGAACACCCATCTCAAATAATGTCTTAGCTGTCTTCGAACGTTCAAGCAATGCTCTGCGTATAGCTGGGATAGCATTAAGGTTATATGCGATTTTGTTCTCACCAAGCTCTTCGTCAAAGAAAAAATTAAAGGTATCTTTCACATCATCAAGCAATGGTATAATTTTCTGAAACCAGAATATTAACTCTGACGTTTGATAGTTATTATACGTAGAAGCTTCCTGTGTACCTGCATATTGAGGCGGTACACCAAACACAATGAATATCTCATCCCTGTTGGACCTCCGGCTATTAAGGAAATCCATTTGCACAGGAGTCAAGGAAGTACGGATATATTTTGCTTCACTACCTAATACACCTAATTTCCTCGCTTTGCTGGGTCCGGTATATTTTTCATTGAGCCTATCAGCTACTGCATCCGCTTCTCCTTGAGTACGAAACTCACGCTTGAATGAAAAATAACCGTCTAAAACACCTCGGTTCTGCATTGCAGCTTTATTCCAGTCAAGCTGATCCACATCTATATCAACCGTTTTTGATACAGCCTGCAATGGTCCTATACCCATATAAGGGTTTGAAGGATCAAAGTACATGATATGAATGATTTCATCCGGTTCATAATCGACTTTTGTCGACATATCAAGAGCATAGCCTCTGATCCATTTAGAGATGTCCTTTGATAACAGAGGCTTTAATCTATCAGGAGATACTGGCCATATTTCAGCCGTTCTCCCTCCAGCTTGCACTGTTTTTAGAAAGGCATTACCACTCAGCTCAAGCCATGACACCAATAACTCAAAAACATTCTGCCTCGATATACTTGGATTCGGCCTATTCAACACATCAGAAAGATAATGATCTATAAACTCACCTTCCGGATTTACTACACCCCATGGGACAGAAGCAGCTGACTTCGAGATCAGCGTCACTGCCCTGTAGACCCAGCCATTAGCTTTATATCCGTCTTTGACAGCCTTCCGGACAGTCCAGTTATTATATACAGGCATACCGGTCTTGATCGCATAATAATTTGAGAAAGCCAAATTACGTGTAACGAAATTCTTTATTGATCCTAATATATTCATATCTGAACCTATGCCACAAAAACTTGATTACTGCTTTCTGAAGACCCATACCTAATTCCATCCATGGCATGGTCTCTAAATTTGACAGGCTCATCAAGGATATTACCATTTTTGTCCTGTCGCCATTTGTATCCTCGGAATTCCGTAACCACATTCGTGCTTCGTTTCGTTACGTGCATCTTCCGGCTTTTCACTCGGTTAATGCCTGAACTCACACTACCTTTGCCCTTTGCAACTGGGAATATGTTATACCCAGCCTGATATATTTCTTCGATCCGCTGAGGCTCTGCTGAGTCTGCCCTGATGGGTGCATCCTTGCTAACCCCAAGCAGAGCAAGTTTCTCAATAAGATCATTATTAGTAAGCTTAGTCTCATAAATCACTTCATCAATATATAAGTCTTGATCACTGTCTGCTAAAGCAATCAGAGCAGTTGGATTGTTGTATCCAAAATCGAGTCCGTATTCAAGCGAATCGATTTTTTCCGGTAAATCCTCAACTATGACCCAGTTAGTGTAGATGATATGCTCCGGCGATGCCCATTGACCAAGTGTATATATTTTGTAATACGTCTCATCCTGATTAATCAGATCTTCAAGGGTATCGATGTAGTCCTGCTCAACAAACCTATTGTCCAAATACGTTGTATGCAAGACCGACAGATCACCTTCTATATTCTCAGTCAAAGGCTTCAAAAAACTGCTTTCATCGATAGGATTAAATGTAAAGAACAATTGATTCTTGTGGCCTGGATTTTTTCCTCTGCATCTCAAATTAAGCTGGGTATAATCGTTAAATGTAAACTCAGTCGCTTCTTCACCCCACACATAGTTTATACCCTCTATCGATTTTAACTTCTCTACATCGTCGAGAGAACAAAAAAAGAAGGTATTGCCATTTATATCGAGGGTAAGGTCACTTTTATTTTTACCATGACCGATGGTGTACTCTGCAAGCATGTCTTGAAACAATAACCAACAGGATTTCTTGAGAGCAGGTAGGGTCTTCCTGACTATGAGGAATCTGAGACCGGATCTCTGAAGCGCCATGTCAAAAAGAAGGTGCTGGGCTACAGACCAGCTCTTACCGGAGGCTGCTGAACCGACTAATAAATTTTTTCTCGCTATCGTCTCCATCAGATAACGAAATTGCTTCTCATTTCGTGGAACTCTGTCCGGTAGAGCCTTGAATTCCAACTCAGCAATGAGTTCGTTTAGTCTGCCGAGCAATTGGGGTTTTACTACGCTTGGAATGTCTAATAGCAAGAGATTACCCTCATGATTAAGTGAGGAGGACGTGGTTAATGACCGGCCCAAGCCATTAAGGGATGAGAGACCACGCCCTCCCGATTAGAAATTATCTTCATCCGGTTCAGCAGGAGTCTCTTTATCCAGCGGAATAGAAATCTTCTCCGACTGAATAGAAACCTCTGTCTGATGCTCAACCTTCAGCTCCACTAAGCGCTCCATTGCTTCTTGAATCTTATCATCCAGATCCTTGATGGATATGTCGCTCCTGTTGACGTCAGTCTGACCAAGCCATTGCTTGCCTAAGAAAATCGCCATGGCTACATTCTTCATAGCCATACGGAATTGAGCACGACGTAATGATACTCTTCCCATGCCCTTTTTCTCTGAAAACACTTCGGAGAATCCTCGATTGTCGTAATTTCGCTTAATCCAAGCTTCAATGGTTTTGTCGGTGGTGCCGAACCAGTCGCAAACTTCCTGCTTAGTACATTGGATCTCGCACAGCTTTTCGAATTGTGTTTTATTAAAAGTACGTTGTTTTGGCATTTTTCACCTCTGCGTTGAATAATATCACGAATCCGAGGTGCGTGTAAATATTCGTGGGATATTTTTTCGAACAGGCAGAATGATGTACAAGGGGTGAATGGAATTCCCTTCACAAAAATGATACCAGAATCCTTTTACCCTTATTTACTGCTCGGCTCAGTTAAGCTATCTTATGAAAGTGCAATCTTCTTCTATAAATAACCACTCCTTTCATAGCTTTATTTCAAAAAAATTTGAGATAATTATAGCTTAATTTGTGATATCATGATTTCTATACAACAAAGATCAATAAAGGTAATGAAGCTATATAGTTTGATTTACTCCCTTATCTTATAGATTATGTATTAGCTTAATTTTATAGTTATGAATTCCATGAAATATGATGACACCTATGTCTGCGGTTGTACAGAATTTATAGCTGGAAGATTAAGCTAAATTATAGACTATAAGATAATAGTTGCAATAAGCTATATAGCTTCTTTTAATTTGCAGATTCTGAGAGCTGCATACTCATAAGATATAATAAATTAAGCTATAATTATACAAAATTTTTTCGGGGTAGAGCTATGAAGAGGATGATTGAGAGTGTGAGAAGATTGCACTTTCATAAGATATGTTAATTTGCTCGGCTTGTATAAAGGAGTGGATGGGCACTCTGGAGGTGCCCGATTTCTCCTATAGTGCCGTTCGGAAGACTATCCATTCTGTAACATCTATTTTTTCTTCTCTCAGGGATTTTCTTACTGACGAAGCCAGTTCTTCCGGGCAATCTACTTCTCCTTCTATTATCAATTCTTTGACGATAGATTCAGGAGTGAGGTTCAGTATAGTGTCCATGAGGATCACTTCTATCGTCTGTGCGTGATAATGTAGAGTTTGAATTGTTAGATCAGTTAATCTGGACTCACTTATTGTCTTAGCTGCGCCATATGCTGACATTCCTTTTTCGAGGATTAGGTGGTAGATCTGATTGAATTCATATCTCATATTACCTCCAAGGTCAGCCATTTTTAATGTCTTACCTACAATGTCATCCTCATTAGCCTCAATCGCTTTTTGCAATACCTTCATTTTGTTTCTCCTCTTCCTTGCTGAACGAGACGAATTTTAGCACCTGGACTTTATATTTTCTTATTAATTTCTCAAGGTTGCGCATTGATTTGCTTGGGCATTCAACTCTACCGAATGATATGAGCTTAATGAACAAATTCTCAGGGACATCCCTCCCTGATTCTCTCAATATCTTTTCAGCGCATCCTTTCAGTGATGAGAAACTTACATCTGTCAGACCAGAGTCTTCCACAGCTTCAGCTGCTTCATCTGCTGTTTTTCCAAATTTTACGATCTGATGATGAAGCCTACGTTGATTGATGTTCATGGTCTTATTAGCTTCTCCAAACAGTTCCTCCTCTAATTTAGTATTTTTATCCGGCGTATGTTCATATATTACCTGACGTTTTACGCAGATATTATTAGCTCTAAATAATTTCTCATATTCAGGGACTTCTCTTTGTGAGCAGTCTATCGTCCCTCCCCATTCCATGAATCCAACAAAGTTATGTTTAATATGTGCCAACCCTTTTTCTGTTATCATTTCCTCCATAATCTTCTTCGCGTGATATCTCAGAGTTGTATTACCAAGTTCAGAGAGACCTAAGTCCTTGACTGCTTTTGCTGCACCATAAGCTGTTTTTTTCAGCTCAACTATTTGCCGACGTAGTTCATCTTTGTACATTATATGATTCCTTTCTCTTTTGCTAATTCCTCTGGGATGAGAAACCTGTAGTCTTGTTCATTTCTAAGACTCTACTCTTCGGTAGACTTATCGTCTCAACGCCATCGAAGACCACATATGAATATTTTGATTTGCTCTTTAGCTCTCCGTAGAAGTCGATATTCGCTTCCTCCATTTTCATCACCTCCTTTCAAGGTCCAGATTGTGATATCATACCCCAACTCACTTGTAAACTAATTTACGGGGGTTTCTTGTGAATTGTGTCTGCCTGCACGATGAAAATCTTAACTAATCAAAAATCCTCTTATGTCTGCCTGCACGATGAAAATCTTAACTAATCAAAAATTTGGCCAAGGAAAGCCATGCCTGCCTACCTATAAACTAATTTGCGAAAGTTTCTGGTAAAATATATTTACAAGTTTGTACGAATATGAAAGGAATGACTTCGCTATGACTAAAATCCAAAAAATCGTAGGAATTGACCCTGGAAAGACAGTGGGCCTTTGCCTTTATAAAAATGATGAATTCATCAAAGGACAAGAGGCTTCGACCGTTGAAGAGGTCATTCACTTCATCAAGATAAATGAGCCAGATCACGTGGTGGTGGAAGATTTTATTATTAGCTCTCGGCCTTCATGTGCGAAAATCCCCACAGAGCAGATTGGAGCAATTAAATATTTTTGTAAAAGGGAAATGATCCCGTTGACCATGCAGCTGCCGTCAGCTCTTGCTTTCGGCAGCTCAAGAGTCAAAGGAATTCATAAGAGCGCACATATTAAGTCAGCTTGTAGCCATGTTATATATCATATTTATAAGCAGAAACAACAGCAGCAGCAGCAGCGACATTCGTGCAACTCAAAGAACAGGAGTGCTCAGTCTAACAATAAACCCGAAGTTGCTGGAGTACATTGGGATAGAAGTTATCAAAGATGGAGAGCACAGATTAACGTAGCAGGTAAAAGAAAACATCTTGGTAGGTTCATTGAATTCATCGATGCAGTTAAAGCACGTTGGGAAGCTGAAAAAAAGTATGGATATCCAGATCGTAGTCCAGCATTTAACTATTTGCAAAAGCTTAAAGAAGCATCACGAGAGGAAGATTGATATATGGGGAGGTAGCTCAATTAGGTAGAGCGTTCTGTCGCTAACTGCAAGGAAACGGTGTTTGGATGGCCATTCGGCACCCTGAAATTGCATGAGGTGTAAAAAGGAGAGTTTTGGAGTAGCGGCTTGCTGTGTTCCGGAATACGCAACCTGCAAAACATTACTCTTTCGCAGAGAGGCTGTAGGTTCAATTCCCACCCTTCCCAGCCATATCAAGGAGATTATGACAATGAATATGAATGACCTTTTTAATATGCTTACAAATTTTAAGATAAAGATACGGACTGATAAACTGACTCCTGTCGATATCAGCAATATGACTCTCATCATTGCACATGGATCACGGATAATGTCTGAGATTGATAAAATTGAGATCGTAGATGGGAGAGTAAAGATTCACGTACATTAAGGAGGCATATGTTATTGAACAACTTTATGAAGAGGGTAAAGCAGTTAAAGATTGTAACTTATCTCAGAGTCTATCACCACTATTTGCTCCATGCCGGGGAAGAAGGGCATGGAAGACTCTCTTATTCTGAAGGTAGATATTTTCTCAATAAGCTCTATATACCCCTTAGGAATTTTAAATTCGGTTGTATCTGTGGTTATGGAGATCAATTTCCCTGGAGTAAATCTAATGACGAAAAACGCTGATTATCGTAAGTTAAATGATAGGACTCTCAATAGCTCCACTTATCATAAGAAGGATGGGACTAAGGTCAGAGCAAAGCTCAAAGAGGCTGCCAGGAAAAAGATAAAGTGGGAGGGAGCTTTTTTGTGCGGAGACTGTGGGTTGGATACAGCAACCAGTGAGGATTATTATGTGGTGAATGCTGTACTCTGGAACACGTATGGTAATGGAAGAGGAGTGCTATGCCGTGCTTGTCTCTCAGCAAGGGTAGGAAGGCCACTTGAGAAGGATGATTTTGTTGATTGTATCTGGAATAAAGATTAATGTCACACCTAACCCTACGTAAGCATCGTATGATTACCAACAATACGCCCTTTCATTTTGATCTTCAGGCTTATTATAATCGAAAAAAGAAGACTTATTCGTTTCCTGTCTGTGGAGATATTGTTCGGCGCATTAAGCCCGTCACTCTGTCAGATGAGCTAAAATCACGATTCTCTCAAATTTCTGAGAAACAAGGCCTGTTAGCTGAAGCCAAATATGACCAAGCAGCTAAAGATGACCGTCTATTTGACTATCAGAAGTCCGGGGTAGCATGGCTCAAGGTCATTAAAAAAGGCATCCTCGCTGACGATCAGGGAGCTGGAAAGACCGTGACCTCATTAGCTGCTGCAAAGGAAATTAATCCTTCCAGCGTCTTAGTCATATGTTCCAAAACAAAGCGGAGTGAGTGGATTAATGAAATTCTTACATGGACAGGGGAAGAAGGGTATCTCCTCGAAAAATCAACTCCGGATGACTGGACCGGTTATATGGTCACCAATTATGCTCAGGCTATAATCCAAATTCCACAAGCTGATCTGGTCATAATTGATGAGGCGCACATTATTCGGAATAGAAAAACTCAATTATTCAAAGGACTCCGGAAGATAGCCAAGAGAGCCGAGTACGTTTTCCTGCTCACGGCATCTCCTACGGTTAATGCGATCTCTGACTTTTGGCCTTTGCTCTGCATATGTGACGAGGAGCGATTTAAATCATACTGGGGATTTGCCTTCCGGTTTTGTGAAATTCTCATGGAAGAGATGGGAATGAAAGTTATGAATACTAAGCCGGATGAAGAGGAAAATCTTAGGAATCTACTTAACCAGTATGTCTTATCAAGGGAAAGCACTGAGGACCTGCCAGAGCCTGAATGGGTCCAGATTGATTATGTTCTTTCTTCAACTCAGCGAGATCTATATGATCAAATGGATAAGACGATGGAGGCGACGTATCTCTCTGAGGATTGTTTAGCACTCACCTCACTATCTCAGATAACTCGTCTGAGGCAGATTGCATTACACCCGGCGCTTGTCTTCAAGGAATATTTTGGCAAAAGCAAGCTTCACCTATTACCTGAATACTTAGAGGAGTGGGAGGGGCAAACCCTCATATTTTCGCAATACGCCAAGCTTGCTATGATGACGTCGGATTATCTAAATCGTTATGGAATATCATCCGTTTATCTCACGAGCAAGCTCACAGATAAAGTTAAGGCTGAGACTCTCTCCCGATTTAAGAAGGGAGAATTTCAGGTCCTTGCACTTACTTATAAGCTCGGAGGAGAAGGGTTGAATTTAATGAATGCATCGCAGGTGATATTCTTGGAATATGCCTGGAACCCGGCAAGCATAAGACATGCCTATAAGCGTGTGTTAAGGCATGGTCAAACCAGTGACTGGATCAGATTCGTGATAATACACGCTGTCGATACCGTCGAGGATTTCATACGTGACATCCTCCGAGAAAAGAGCGCAGTTACATTAGATAAACTTCTGGAGAGAAAAAATGATTAATTATCAGAGACTTGTAAATCAATTACGGACGCTTCGGGCTGACCTTGATGAACAGACAATCACCCATGAGATACAAAAAATTGCTTTAACATCAATGATTTCCATATCAACAATTGCTGCCCTGAAGGTATGTATCGAATGGGCAGAGGAAGGATTGCCCATGCCATGGGAAGACCTTCAGATGGATTTTAAAAAGTTTTTCGGCGCAGATGAGTTATCAGAATTAGTATTTCAGGTCAGTACTGCTCTTAATATTCATCCGTTCAATGTCGTGAACCAGATCAGTGAGTTGCTCTATCCTGATGATGGGAATGACCATGACAAATTTAAAGATTTTCATTGATAAATAGTTTATAATCATCCTATTCCATGAAACGGAAGCAGGAGAAAACATGAAACAAATAGAAACAAAAATCGAAACTGGAGACTGTTTGGAAATTCTTAAACAATATCCAGACAACTTTTTTAATTTAATTGTTACATCGCCACCGTATGCTGACAGTAGAAGTAAAACATACGGCGGGATTAAACCAAATAAATATGTTGAATGGTTCTTGCCAAGAGCAAAAGAATTTCATCGAGTGTTAAAATCAGACGGTACGTTTATCCTAAATATAAAAGAAAAGGCGATTAATGGTGAGAGACATACTTATGTGTTGGAACTTATATTAGCCATGCGGAAACAAGGCTGGCTATGGACAGAAGAATTTGTATGGCACAAGAAAAATTGTTTTCCAGGAAAGTGGCCTAATCGATTCAGGGATGCTTGGGAGCGATGCCTACAATTTAATAAATCTAAGAAATTCAATATGTACCAAGAAGAGGCTATGGTTCCTATGGGTGATTGGGCCAAAACCCGATTAAAAAAATTGAGTAAAACTGACCGTACTCGTGATGAATCAAAAGTAAATAGTGGGTTTGGTAAAAATGTGTCAAACTGGATAGGTCGTGACATGGCTTATCCTACTAATGTGCTGCATTTTGCAACTGAATGTCACAATAAAAATCATAGTGCAGCTTTTCCTAAATCATTGCCGGAATGGTTTATAAAATTGTTCACAAAAGAGTACGATTGGGTACTTGACCCTTTTGTCGGCTCCGGTACTACAGCAGAGGTAGCTCAAAGCTTAAACAGAAACTCCGTGGGCATTGATGTTCTTTCTGAATATTGTAAACTTGCACAAAAAAGGACAGCCCAATATCAGTACAAAATATGCGAGGACGAAGCTGAAATTAAGCCCAATGAAGGAGGTGCTGACTGATGTTGATTCAGATAGACTGGTACAAAGATACAGGTAAATGGTATAGTGGCGGACGGGTCGAGATAGATCCCCTCCCATGGGAAGATGGAATCAGAGAGGCTATACTTGAGAATCAAAGGGAGCTTGTGAAGGGATGGGAAAAAAGATGTCATTACTATGTGGTGGTTAGTGACATACCTGAGTCTGAAGCCGATCCTAACTACCGGATGACCTATAGTAGGCTATATAAGCCTGCTGATTTCTTAAATTTGGAGAAAGAAAAGCGCAAAATCATTTGTAAAGGATAAAAATGAATCATTTTCAGAAATCTATGAGCCGAAAGAGAAGATCAAAGCGAAAGAAAACAATGTATTGCATCCATGCTCATAATTGTGACCGACCGGAGAACTGTCTTGACGGAGAGAGTTGCGCATTCATGGAGGTTGAAGAAAAATATATACCTCCTGACGATAATTGTGAGCATTGGATGGATAAGATTTGGGAAGGTAAACAATAGGGGGTCGGTTATCCGGCAGTCGTAAAATCTGGCTAAGAGGTCCGGTAGAATTTCGGTTAAATTGATTGCAGAGAGCACAGCCTCTTCCCTTAAATTTTTAAAATCAGGCTAACCGAGGTGCATCAGGTAGGGAGATTAGATCTGAACCTATGTCTGGACATTACCAAGATGAGAGGAGTATCTAATGAGCAAGTGTGAAATATGCGGTTACCAACCGCCATGTCCAAAGTGCGGATGTTATCCTGATGGAGATCCGGAGCCCACTGAAGAACAACTTAAGAAAGAAGCTACAGACGATGCTGAGCATAAGCATTATAGAAATGAGCACTATAGAAAAGCCTATTATGAAGAACAGGGATGGAAATTCATACCAAGGTCCTTTGTACCTCCGGGACAGCAGGGAGGGATAATAGAATGTCAAAAGTCAGAATAAATCCGGCATGGATAAGGGATAATCCCATGGGAGATGAATGCTCAACCTGCGAGTTCTGGAAAAAAGATGGGACTTGTGAACAATTAGCCGAGGCGCTTGAGACAGACATAGGAGTCATATCAGTAAAGCCGTCAAAAGGATTTTATTGGAGCATCTATAAGGGCGAGGTTTGAAAAGTCCGGCGAGGTTTGAAAAGTCGTGAAAGGTTTGAAAAGTCGTGAAAGGTTTGAAAAGTCTAAAAGGAGGTAGCAATGGTAGACAAACGGAAAGGTGATAAACACACAGATAAAGAGGCAAGAACATTCAACCTCATTGACCATCCTGATCTTCGTATGGACAGGAGGCATCCTGAGAACAAAAATGATAACCGCAAAGGAGAACGTCGGCAATCTATTCTTGAGAATGGTCGACGGTTCGAACCTATTGATGAAATTGATATATGCAAGCCTCTTGATGCACCCTATCTTCCCGGAGCAGCACACAGGTCAGGTAAGGAGCTTCAACCTATTAACCTGATCAAAGCTCTTGAAAAAAGTCTGGAGCTTCAGTCGCATTATGCTACGCTATTGAATCAATACGACATAGGTGAGCATATGATTTTTAATACAGTTGATAAATGGACGGAGCGACTTCGAAGACTTAACCCTGCACCCAAGAAATTTGGAGGATAGATATGAGAGATCAGAATGATATCAATACTGGAAATCATTCATGGAGAGCATTTGAAACACATGCAGAAAGGAATAAGATATATTGGTACTTAATTTGGGTTACTATATCTATGACTTTCATGGTCATCTATAGTTCTGTGATGCACTTTGTTTATATACCAGAATTACGCACTGAAATTCATGAGTCACAATTAGAAACGGATCGTTGGCATAACCGTGCTATTGAGTTAGATGTAGCTACCATCAAGCTAAATGCAGATATCATAGAGTACAGGGACGCTCTGAAATTTGAGAAAATATTTCTGATGTTTGCAAAGGCAAAAGATATCCTCGCATGTGAAGCGGAAGAGAAGCGTATAAGGGATAATCTTGATTTCTGCACGGAAAAACACTAAGGCTAATAAATGGTTTTTAGACAACGAAAAGCGAAATTGTATAACGGTCAAATTGTTCGGGCTGGGGATGAAGTTAGTTTCGTAAATTCTGACGGTAAGACGTGTGTCGGTGAGATTAAATATGATATCAATAATGATCCGAAGAAGTTATATTTCTGGAATGTCAGTCATGAGATCGTTGACTATCATAATGCTAAAAAAGTCAAGAGGATATGATGGCGAAGCAATCAAAGAAGAAAACTCGTAGACAAAAAGAAGCTGATGAATACCTGACGTGCAAATCGGAACGCACTCCAAAGAACCTCATTGCGGAGCTGAACTCAATGCCAGGAGAGCCAGAGTCAGAAGAGAAAACGATGAGGTTAATCAGAGTCATTAAGCAGACACATCTGAAGCATACAAGTATAGGACTCTATAAATGTCCGTATTGTAACGCTGAAGTAGAACGTACTCTTCGTAACGGTGACCGAACAAAGTCCTGTGGCTGCATGAAAAATAATTCAGAGAATATGAGGCCAGAGAAATACTATTTGGGACCATTATGCAATCAAGGTCATGATTATCAAAATACTGGCATGAGTCTGCGCTATAAGACAGATAAACGCTGCATCGTTTGCAGGAAAATGATAAACTCAAAGACCAAAGAATTTCACGAATCACACTATAAAAAGCATGACCGGAGTGAATACGTCTTAGTTTGCGTTCACTACACAGCATGCCTCGAAAAAATCAAGATCAATCCAAGATTTTTGATGGACTGCCCATGTGAAGATTTTGAATATAAAAAGGATTGTTACAAAGACGAGATACAGGAGCAATCTTTTGGTGGTGACACATTTAAGAGTAATTACAAAGATTATACTCCCACCAAGTCTGGTGGGAAAAGATCAGGAGGAACATGAATGGAAAATGTATTGAAGAGCATAGAGGATAAGGGACGGAAACCGGTCAACTTTTATTAAGAGGAGGCATGCAATGCCAAAATGCAAAAACTGTGGTCAAGAGATCAAGTGGGTTGAGATGGCAGATGGGAAGAAAATGCCGTTGGATGCCGACCCGGTTCAGGTGGTTCAGGTTAAGGAGGGAATCGGGCAGGTGATTTCCGTTCATAGACCTCATTGGGCTACATGCCCTGGTAATTCAAAATCAGCGTCATAGGAGTGAAATGCAGAATCAGCAAGCCGCATACGTTCGCAGAGTTTGTGATCGCTGAATATAATGACTGCGTTGAAGATCTAATGAATGAAATTTCGGAGGAGTATGGAAAAGCTGACCCAGACACGATTAAAGAAATTGCTACATTATGATCCGGACACTGGTATTTTTACTTGGTTAGTCGTCGATAGTAAAAGAGTGAAAGCTGGAGACATTGCAGGGTATATCAATTCTAAAGGTTATAGGCGTATTAAAGTTGATTATAGAGGTCATAATGCATCACGTTTAGCGTGGTTATACATGAAAGGTTATTTTCCAGAGCACGAGGTTGATCATGAAGATAGGATCAAGTGTAATAATAAATGGAAGAATCTACGTCATGTGACTCACTCATGTAATATGAAAAATGTAGATATTAAATCTAATAATAAATCCGGAGTCGTAGGTGTTTATTGGAATAGACGAGATCAAAGATGGCAAGCATCTATCAAGACAGCAGGAAAATCTAAACATCTCGGTAGTCATATAGACTTCATCGAAGCTGTCAAGGCCAGATGGAAGGCTGAGGTAGAGCATGGATATCCAGATTGTAATTCGACCAGCTCAGCTTTTAACTATTTGCAAAACTTTAATCATGCCTTCAAAATTTGAGCTTAAAGTATGTTTACAAGTGAGAAAACCTGTGAGAATATAGGAAGCGATATAGGAGGTGGTGATGTGCGTGATTTAATCGAAAAAGTAAACGAGTTCAGGGAAGAGGTCTATAATAGATCACGAAACGATGCAGCCAGAGATTCGATTATGCAACTAACTGATTTCATAAAAGAAATCGCACAACGATTAAGTGAGGTAGAAGACAGTGAAAGAGAGGCCTAGTGAAGAGTGAAGAAATTCATGTCATGCTTGAGAAGGTCAAGACAGCTAATATCAATGAGCTGAAGAAGATGCTAAAAGAACTTGCCCGAGCGAGTTGGGTTACTCAAGCAAGCAGGCTCAAACGGGCAAGGGAGGGGGTGAGATCTGATGGCGATCAAGGCAAAGGACGTTCTGAGATTTCGTAGGGAAACCGGGTGCTCGCTTGAAGAAGCACATCGCACACTCATGAAGAATGAGTTGATTAAGAGGGTCAAGACAGCTGAAATTCATGAGTTGAGGCAGATATTGATCGAAGTGATCCGGATAATCTGATGTGGCGATTCTTCAAAAACGAATGGCATAAGGAGAAAATTCTATGATAACAATAAGTCCTTCACAGATGCGTTCCATGGGCTGTCGTCAAAAATGGCAGTGGCAATACCGTGATGGATATCGGGCAATCATGCCAAATCATAATTTAGAGTTTGGATCAGGCATCCATGCTGCACTGGAATATTATTACACTCAAGTCTTTGGTGAAGATCATTCAGACCTGAGCCAATTCTTTTCTAACTGGATGGACCTGAAAATTGAGTCCATAAATTCTAAGTTCGACGATGAAGTTGAAAAATTTCATGACCTCAAAGACTTGGGCGTCACTATGCTTGATGGATACAGAAAGGAATATGAAGGCAAAGAAGAGGCTGAGTTTGAGGTTTTGGCTACGGAGAAAACCCTGAAGCGTAGACTTCCCCTTCCCATTCCAGGCACTGACAGGATGTCAAAGTGCTGGGTGATTGTTAGACTGGATGGGATCGTTCGATGTCTGAAGACAAACAAACTTTTTTCTCTGGAGCACAAGACTTTCAAGCGATTTGCTCCTAAAGAAATCGAGAATGATCAGCAATTCACAGCTCAAATGTGGGTCGGTCAGTTATATGCTGATTCATGTGGACTGGATGAACCGCTTGCAGGTGTCATATATAATGGGTTAAGGAAGCAGCGTCCCGGTCCAAGAGTAAAGGTTCCATTGTTTGAACGGCATAAAGTTTATCGTAACGAGCATGAGGTTCAGGCTTTTTTGCATAGAGCCTATTGGCAATATAGAGAATCCAAACATTGGAAAATCTTTGCAGAGCCAACTACCTTAGGATGCTCTCAATGTGATTTCAATGAACCATGTCTGGAAAAAATGAGAGGAGGTGATTATCAGTTTCTTTTAAATCATAACTACACGAAGAGGAAAGATAAGAAAACCAGATCTCCCTTCTCTTCATCTGAAAAGGGGAAAAATGAGGTGAAACATGGCAAAAGCAAAAGCAAAACTTAACATAACAACTCCACATGACACAGAGCATGCAAATGCCATAATCTATGGGGCTTCTGGAGCCGGGAAAACTCGTCTCTTAGGAACGGCGGTTGATTGTGAGCAAACGAGTCCTGCATTACTCTTAGATTTTGAGAGTGGGACCAGGACTCTGCGTGGAGTAAAGATTGACGTCATCAGACCTCAGTCATGGCGAGAGATACAGGACATATATGATTTCTTTATACACGATAACAAAAAATATCAGTCAGTTCTGCTTGATTCAGTCACAGAAATCCAGAAGAAATATAGTCTGGGAGTGATCATGGATGAAATGGGAGGAGATGAACTCAGTCATGCTGACTTAGGAAAAAATGAAGCTCCTAATAGAAAAGACTGGAATCGAACAAATTTGCAAATGTCAAAATTGATTCGGTCATTCCGAGATCTCGCTTATAATCCTAAGCAAGATTGCAGAGTTCATGTGTTTTTTTCAGCGTTAGAAAGTTATCGGGAGAAGAAGGATCTCATGTGTCCTACATTAAGCGGTGCATTAGGAGAAGACTGCGGCGCTATGGTTGATTTTCTATTCCGCTTATCCAGACAAAATATCGTCAAAGAAAATAAAGATGGAGAGGAGGTTAAAATATTAAAGCGATTTTTGCTCACTGATAGTCATATCAATGAAGATGGTATCCTTTATATGGGGAAAAATCGTGGAAAGGGAATGCCAAAGGGCATATGGGAGCCCACTATGTCAAAATTAATCGAATGTATTCAAAATGAAGGAGGAGGAGAAAAATGATCAAAGTCGTCATCATTGGAGCCGGACCAGCCGGATTATTTGCAGCTGATTATCTCCTGAAGCAAGGTGTCAAGAACATAATGATTTTGGAGACGGGAGAAGAACTCAAGGACAGAAACTGTCCGGAAGATCCAACATGCCGCTGTTCTAAGTGCAGCATACTTGAGGGAGTTGGAGGTGCAGGAGGATTCTCCGATGGAAAGAGCACGTTCTCCCTTACAAGGGGTACACAGATGGAGGAGATATTCGATCAAAAGGAAGAGTCGATCCTCTGCAAGATCAGGGAAATCATTGCCTATTATTCACATTTTTCAGGGATTGATTTTGAGCCAATAGGTCAAATACCTCCTGAAATAGCTGAAGCCGGATTCGAGATGGAGAGTTATCCGCTTAATCATCTCGGTACAGACGGCATTCAGAAATTTATAACCAATTATGTATCACATCTTCGTGAAGGAGGAGTTCTGATTAAGACAAACTGTCCAGTCTTGGAAATCAGAAAGAAGAAGGGTAATATCCCGCATGGATACCTTGTCAGATATGAAGATAGTCATAATAAATTCGGGTATCCTGTGCATGAGACCATTCATGCAGAGAATGTAATTGTCGCTACAGGCCTCCAGGGTACACCATGGTTAGAAGCCCAAGCACATGCGTTAGACATTCCATTGTCCAATGGACCTGCCGGATTCGGGATACGGTTCGAAGCACGGGCTGAAGTCTTGCAGCCACTATTTGACATCTTTTATGATTTTAAGATGACTTATCCATACTATTATTTTGATACAGTGCGGAAGATAGTATTTCGGAGCTTTTGCTGTAATGAATTTGGATTCGTGGTGAATGAAAATCATCGGACTCTTGGAATAAAGAATGTGAACGGTCACTCTTACCTGAATACAGATAGGAGTGCATTCTCTAACTTTGCTATCATTGCAAAACTGGATGCACTCAATGCTCAAGAGATGGTCCGGACCATTGCGAGAAAAATCAATAGTTCAGCCAATGGGAGTACGGTAGTGCAGAGGGTCATAGACTTCCTCGAATATCGGCCTTCAGAGCCATTTGATGTGCTGCTCAGAACAAATAAATTAGCCAGTGCAGGTGTCGACATAGGAAGATATATGCCTGTTCATCTCCGCAATGGATTTGTAGCTTTCCTCACTGATTTATCTGAGATCCTACCAAGATTTAATCCAGCACATTGCTTCATCTATGCTCCGGAGATCAAGTACTACGGACGAAAATTTCCGATTGACTTTAATACATGGGAGGTAGAGGACCATCCTGGTCTTTACGTCGTTGGAAATGCGTCAGGGTATCTGGACAGCTTCGTTTCAGCTGCCTTAACTGGTATCATTTCTGCTGAACATATCACAGGTAATAGAAAATAAAATGTGTTTACAAGCAAGAAAGCTTGTGACAGACAACTAAGGTTTATGACCATAAACTTTTAAAGGGAGATTAAAAAAATGGGAACACGAATTGAGACTGATTACGATGACGTCAATGAGTACATGGATGCTGTACCAAGGGGAGAATACATAGCGAAGCTTATTGAGGTTGAAGAGCAGGATAGTTCATCAGGAAATCCAATGCTCGTATGGGACTTCGAACTCATCGAAGAGTACAAAGGCTCTACTGTACGGGGATGGACATCTCTCCAAGAACATGCCTTAGGTGATGCAAGGAAATACTTTCGTGCTATCAAGAAGACCTGGAAGAGCGGAGATGATCTGGAGAAATTAGCACGAAAGTGCATCGGAAAAGTCAAAGTCAGGCTGGTTGTAGGAATCAGAACCACCCGTGATCGTGACTCTGGCGAAGAGAGGGAGAACAATAAAATCATTGGAATCTTCCCGGTTGATAGCAGGTCCTCTGCAAAAGAACAAACTTCTTCATCAAAGAAATCTCAAAGAGAAACCACAAAAGATGATGAAGATAAAGATGACATCCCCTTCTAATAGAGGTTTTTATTCTTAATAAGGGGAGAGACCTATGTTGGAGAATGCCTTATTTTATGCCGATTTAGGACTGTCAGTGATACCTATCTTCGGCATTATTGATAATCATTGTGATTGTGATGACGGTATAGATTGCAGTAATCCTGGAAAGCATCCGAGGGTAAAGTGGAAAATCAGTAGCAAAAAATGTTTATCTAAATCTCAACTCGAGGCATTGTGGGAAAAGCATCCTATCAGCAATGTAGGCATCGTGACAGGGGATATTTCTGGGATAGCTGTTTTAGACGTAGATGGTGATGAAGGTGTTGAGTCGCTTAGAAAAATTGGTATCAAACTTAAAGACTTGCCTGAGACACCTACATCAAAGACTGGCGGTGGAGGATATCACTTTATTTTTAAAATGTCCTCCATTGCCAAAACCAAAGCTGGTGTTCTCAAGAATGTAGATATCAGAGCTAACGGAGGGATGATCGTTGCTCCGCCGTCTATTCACAAATCAGGCAATATCTACACATGGATTGCAGGCAGAGCTTTAGGAGATGTCGATATAGCTGAATTTGATTTTTCCATTCTTGAGTCATCAGCGAATGAGAATAAGAAGAAGAAAAAGAAAAAGAAAAAGAACCTGTCGTGGTTTGAGGATTGTTTATCTGGTGTAGGCAAAGGGCTCAGAAATGACTCTGCTACAAGACTTGCCGGGAGGTATTTTTCTTTTGGGATGAGTAAGTTAGAAGTACGATTCATACTTAAATCATGGAATGAGGCAAATAATCCATCTTTACCTGCTTCAGAGATAGACACTGTCATTGAATCTATTGAGACTATGGAACAAGATAAAATTGGATCTCACAATAGTGACATGATATCCATTGCATTAGGAATTCATCTCGATTCAGTCAGTCGTATATCTGGAGATGAACCGCAGTATGTCCTAAATTTTGATGAAGGAAAATGTACTATGACAGTAGCACAGATGCTTAGTCCATTATTATTCCGGCAAAGCGTCGCTGAAGGAACAAATGTTCTCATCAGAAAGCTGTCATCAAAAACAACTCCTACGCATGATATGATGGCTCACTCAGTTATGAACTGTGCTGAAGACATAGATGCAGGGATTGAGGCTACCAATAGAGGAGAAATAATTGCCTTATTAAAAGACTTTATCAGAGGACAAAAGATCATACCTGACATGGATCAGGGAGATGAAATTCCTCATCATGGATCATTCCAATTTGAGGAAAAACTCTGGATATCGATAGAAGACCTCGTGCATAGAGGTGGACAAAAGTGGGGAATGAAGATTCCCATGAAGATGATGGCTCAACGGTTACGAGCTATAGGAATGGATAAGAAATCATTTAAATTTTCTGATGGAAGCAACAAAACTATGTGGAATATCGATCCAGACAACTTGAAGGAGGAACCAGGAGACGAATTAGATGAGTGATGAAATGAGGATTTACGGGCCGCCTGGATGTCTATCAAAAGATACTTGCTTGGCTTTTAGAAGAGGAAAACGACATTCAGGTCGAGTTACAACTATAGAAGAAGCTTACTATAGATTTAATCGCATACGAAGAAGGGATTCTGAAGGATGGAAATATTTATGGAATCCGGGAATAGAGACTCAAGTGATGTCGTTGATTTCAGAAGGTGTATTGCGGTTTTCTGCAATTGATCAAATCGTTATTTCAGGAATAAAAGAGACATATCAGTTAACGGTTGTATCAGGAAAATCAATCCGTGTAACTTATAAGCACCCATTCAGAGTGCCAAATAGTTCACCTAAAGCAGATGCTGAGGGATTCACCAAACTATATGATTTAGAAGCCGGGGATAAAGTGCTGTGCAGAAAATTTAAAATGCCGAGAGAGGAAGTCATAGAGTCTATTGAATTCTATGGAAAAGAAGAAACCTATGACATCGTCATGAAGTTACCGCAGTGCAATTATGTAGCTAATGATTTCATAGTTCATAACACTGGGAAAACTACATGGGCAGCAAAGAAAGCTGTCGAGTATGCTGAAAAATATGGAGGTGATCAGGTATCGATGTGCTCATTGACTAATACAGCGATAAAGGAGGTAGTAGATAGGAAGATCTCAATTCCAAGGAAGAATATAACGACGCTGCACAGCAGGTGCAAGAGGGCATTATTCGCTGGTCCTCCAGCAGAAACAAATATCAAGGCTTTTATAGATGAGAATAAAAAATGGTCGAGTGCATCCGGGAGTCAGCCATGCTTACCTTCACATATGGTTAGACATCTCCGTGATAAGAGCCTGAGTGAGGATATCCTCTCTGGAGGACAGATGAGTCTGTTTGAGCATGCACAGATATTAAGGCAGCAGATGATCCCTAAAGATCGATGGCCTGAATTGACGAGGAAGTTTTCTGAAGTCTGGGAAGATTGGTGCGAACAAACAGGCCAAAATGATTTTACTGGTTGGTTAGAGACCATCTTAAAAAATAACATATTGCCTCCACAAAAAGTCATCTTTGTCGACGAAGCACAGGATCATTCACCGCTTCAACTTGCGGTTGTCAGATCCTGGAGAGCAGAAAGAGTTTATTTAATCGGTGACGATGACCAATGCCAGCCTCATGAAACTCAAGTACTCACGGACAGAGGATATAAGCCGATAGAAGACCTGAATGAATCTGAGGATAGGCTCGTGACTTATGATAGGGCGCACTCTAATGTCATAGGTTTTAGAAGAGGATACTCATTTAAAAAAATTAAACATGAGTATACTGGGTATATCTATGAAGTCACAGCAGGGAAAAAATCTACAAAGACAACTGCTGGTCACATCTGGGAAGTGAGGTGGACGGAGGAAGCTAAATCTAAATATGTAGTATATCTTATGAAGAGGGATACTCGTTATAGAATAGGACAATGTTCATTGTTAAATTCTGAAAAATCACTTAATTTAGGTGTCAGAGCCAGAGCAGAAAAAGCAGACGCATTATGGATTCTACGCATCTGCGATTCTAAATTTGAATCCACCGAATGGGAGAGATTGTTTTCAGCTAGATACGGTGTCTTAGAGACATTGTTTGAGATTCCTATCTCTGAAAGAACCAATGGACTTTATAGAAGTAAGAAACATCTTGCGGAATTTTGGGAGAAAGCAAAAATATTAAAATATGATAATTTACCTGATTTATCAAATCCATTTTGGGTAAAAGGAGATAATGCACGCAATAAAAGCGGGGCTCAAATATTTTCAGTTGTAGCTGCTAATCTCTTCAGCGAAATTATGTCAGTCCCTGTCCATTCAGAAGAAGATGAAAGAAAAGTTGAGTGGTATCCTTTGACAGTGACTAAAGAAAAATATACCGGATATACTTATGGGTTAAATGTCAATTATTATCATCGATATGTCGCAGATGGTATTATTACACATAATTGTCTCTATGAATGGTCTGGATCAGTTCCCGGCGAGTTCTTCAAAAAGACAGCTAACCTGGTAGGTGAGGAAGTTCTATCACAGTCATACAGAGTCCCTCGCACAGTGTTTAAGGTAGCAAATCAGTTAGTCAAAAGAATAAGCCAGAGAAAGGATAAGGAATATCATCCAAGAGATTTTGAAGGATCGGTGAACTATCTTGATTATTCGATCTCCGACGCATATTATGACGGGAATCTTCCGGATGGATTGCTCGAAAATCCTGATGAGACGTATATGATCATTGCATCTTGTGCTTATATGCTTAACTCAATCATAGATAATTTAAAAATGAGGCGAATCCCTTTTCACAACCCATATAGACCAAGTATGAGCAAGTGGAATCCTCTCCGAACTTTCATACGTTGCATTGAGGCGTATGAAGTCGGGGACAGGATGTGGACTGGAGATGAAGCAGCGACATGGGCGGAGATCTTACGATCAAAGGATGTGTTTAATCCAAGGATGAAGCAGCGATTCTTAGATCTATGTATCAGCTTGGGAACTTCAGAAATCATGGAACGGGATATTGATAAATACTTTCTTAAGAGGCATAAAAGTCGCATCCTCAGGAAAGACATAACTTTCCTTAAAGAAGAGAAAGCCTATTCTAAAGAGTTTGATTGGGACTATGCATGGGACGTTCATGGATCTGGAGATTATAAACCAAGACTAATCGTTGGAACGGTTCACTCAGTAAAAGGAAGTGAAGCCGACAACGTATATATTTTTCCTGACTTATCTGCGGCTGGATTAAACGAATATCTCGGAGTCGGGTCTGATAGAATTCATCGGCTATTTTATGTGGGAGTAACCCGAGCAAAGAAAAATTTATTTCTATGCACTCAAGGCAGCCAATATCGAGCCATACAATGGGACTAAAATATATTTACAACCAAGGAAGTTTATAGTAGTCTTTGACTAAATCATCACTATAAAATTAAACCAAGGAGGACAATATGGAAGATGACAAAAACGTACTTAAGTCCAAAGAAGTGGCGGAGATTCTGAGAGTAAGTGTATATACGATCTATAATCTCCGGAGAAGTGGACGGCTGAAGGGTTTCACTTTAGCAGAGAAAGGACAATGGCGTTTAACCAGAGAAGAACTCGATACGTTCATGGAAGGAGAGAAACCTGAATAATGGAGAAGCCAACTGAAAAGCAGTTATATGTTGTATGGCTCGATTTGACATATGCTTTGGGAATATCAGAAGACTACATTCATGACGCAGAATCAGATCTGAAATATATGCTGGAGTCAAGGGACAAAATAAAAAAATTGCTCAAGCAAACATCTGATCAATACAAATCAATCTATGACAAAGAGCCTAAGAAAAGGAGGATTAGTCTATGCAAGTGACAGTAACAAAGCGTTTTACGTTTGAAGCAGCACATTTTCTTACAGATTATGATGGAGAATGTAGCCGGGTTCATGGTCATTCATACATCTTTGATGTGACTGTGATTGGAGATCCTGAGGATGACATGATTATCGATTTCAAGGTCTTGAAAAAGATAGTCAATGATTTAGTCATTGATAAACTGGATCATCAGCTTCTTAATGATATTTTCCGATTTAAGACAACGGCAGAGAATATATCCAAGTGGATTTTCAATGTCCTTGATGATGCTTTTGTTGGTCACTTCTGTTCAGTCAAGAAAATCCAGCTATGGGAGACTGCAACTTCATCTGCGGAGGTAACAAAATAATGAAGACTTACCCAATATCTGAAATCTTTGGACCAACAATCCAAGGAGAGGGAATTCATGCAGGGCGCAGGACTCAGTTCATCAGATTCGCAGGATGCGACACTCAATGTGATTGGTGCGATACCAAATATGCATGGAGAACCAGAGCAAATATGACCGAGGATGAGATTATAAAGGATGTAACTCCTGCACGTGCTTCTATCGTAACTATCACTGGAGGTAATCCTGCGCTATATGACATCGATAACCTCGTTGAGCGGTTATTTCTTTATTTCCATGAAGTTCATGTGGAAACACAGGGAACCATATGGAAAGACTGGTTATTCCAGACCAGCTTCGTTTCCATATCTCCAAAGCAGCATCATCTGAAGCTGGAAGTGTTAGATCAAATAACGAAGACAATGAGAGACCGATGCCAAATCAAAATCGTGGTCTTCTCGGACAAAGACCTTCAGTTCCTTCATAGCATGTATGAGAGATATAAGCATCTTTCATTCATTGCTCAAGTCGGTTGGCCAGCTGAAAGTATGAGCTGGCTTGCAGACTATGTGGCTAATTGTGACGAGTTTGGCGCAAATGTCCGGGTCCTTCCTCAGATCCACAAGGTATTCTGGAACGAAGAAAAAGGCATTTAAATTCTCTATTTCTCTTTATCTTAGTCTGTGTTAGATTGTCAAAAACTAAGGTAAGAGAAAGGACATCATGAAAACTTACAAAGAACGCTATCAAGAACGTAAAGCTAAAGGTCTATGTACGAGGTGTAATAAGCCTGCTGCAAAAGGCCGTGTTCTCTGCTTAAAGTGTAGTCAAGCTAATAATCAGCGTATGTCCAAGCGGAGAGTTAAACTTAAAAATTATAATTGTTGTATGCAGTGTAATGAACCAGCTATAAAAAATCAAAATTACTGCCAAAAATGTCTTCAGGATCATCGTGAACGTAATGCCAAACGCAGAACTAAACTCAAGAAAAATAATTTATGTATTGCTTGTAGCAAACCAGCAGTGAAAGGCAAGGTCTATTGTCTAAAGTGTAATCAAGCTCATAATGAAAGTTTAGCTGAGCTGATGGCTGAGCGGAAGTCCAAGGGCTTATGCAATCGGTGTAATCTCCCCACTCACGGAAGAGGAGTCCTCTGCACTAAATGCTCTGTACATAATACTCTGAGCAGCCAATTAAGACACAGTCTGTCACATAATGATCAGTCAAAAAATGGCCGTAGTTGGACTACATTAGTCAATTTCACAGAGGAGGAGT
>Ga0222679_1000171_pt1 | contig 27000 bp, 42 predicted proteins | sample AntAcemetagen939_FD_179843 | JGI IMG/M metagenome (GOLD analysis project Ga0222679, IMG submission 179843) | Saline water microbial communities from Ace Lake, Antarctica - #939 | ecosystem: Environmental > Aquatic > Non-marine Saline and Alkaline > Saline | place: Antarctica: Ace Lake...
CTTTTATCTAACTGAAAAGCCAGCAGTACGCCAACTAAATCAACTATCAGAAGATACCTTATGGAAGATGTTCACGAAAGACTGTGATTTATACAGCACAAACTTCGATGTATTCCTGAATGAAGCGCAAAAAATGGCAGCGATATATGGGGCTGTTGGTGTACTAATCGACAAGCCATACTCAGAAAATAAAATAGTCAAAGATGATATTGCTCAGGGAATATACCCATACTGTGCTCTGTTCACACTACCAAATATCCTTGATTGGAATCATGAAAGAGATCCAATCACTAATAGACCAACGCTGACTTACTTAAAACTCCTGGATTTCGATAATAGGTATATCTTATGGTGGCGTGACAGATGGGAAATATGGAAACTTCCAGAAGGTAATCCATCACCAATGCGTGTACACAAGCACAAGGACACCACGGATTATGAACAAAGACCTGGTGATAACAAATGGGCAGATGAGCCAGGACAAACATATAAAACGCAGGTCGGACAGGAAGAGCCAATCTTACTGGATTCTGGCGAGAATCCATTGGGGGAAATACCATTTGTATGGTTCCAAAATATTAAAAGTATCATGAATCCGTATATCGGTGCATCTGATATTAAAGAGATTTCAAGGATTACAGCAAGTGTTGTTAGGAACATATCTTATGGCGAAGAGGTTCTCAAATTTGCTGGTTTCCCACAAGCACGACGACCAATGGAGAAGGAAGGCCAGCCGACAAGTAACGAGTCTGGTGTTAAAGCAATACTTGAATTTGATCCAGAATTAGGTGAAGCTGGTAAGCCTGACTGGCTCGAAGCAAAGGTGAAAGAACCAGTAGATGCCATCCTTGCATGGATTAGTAAAAAGATAAATGAGATATTTCAACTCGCTCATCTATCAGGTATTCATGCTAGTGAGGCAAGCGACCAAGTACGGTCTGGTGTAGCACTACGATACGAGTATCAACAGCTTAGTCTTGTGCTCACCAAAAAGAGTGAAAATGTCACAGAAACAGAATTGGGTATTATCAAATATTGGCTGAAGTGGCAACAGAGATCTAACTGGTTTGACAGTATGTTGATTTCAAGAAGTAAAGACTTTAGTATTGATGATCTATCTCAAAATCTTGAAAATGCTATAATGGCAAACAAAATAGTACCAGAGCTGACTTTTAAGAAAGAGCTTATGAAAGTTGTGGCAAAACGAGTCCTCCCAGATATCGCTGATGTTAAACTAACTGAGATATACGATAGAATAGAAGAACTGACAGAGGCTGACCTTGTAGAGAGAGATGCAGGCGCAACAGAGGATCGTTCGACAAAAGATATACGACAAAATATGCAGGAGAAATGGAAAAGAGATGGGGATACGCAGAACACCTGAGTAGAGATATAATTGTGAAATTAACGATAACACTTCCGCTGTATGCTCCTATTGCTGAAAATAATAGTGGGAGCATACAGCATATAATAAATGCGCTAGTAATGCGGACTCATAATAACTTCATGGTGAATGCGTCAAATAAAATAGCAACGGTTATAGACACCAAAACCGCTGATAATCTGCAACTAGGAAATATCCCAGAGAATCCAATACTGCTATGGGTGTATTGTGCAATATATCCATTGGATTTTTGTAATAAAATAATGCGGCAACTGCCAGAAAATACACCCCAGTTACATGCGGCAGCGCTTAACAGTACACTACAATGCATAACCCCTAATATCAGTATGCTTGTTGATAGTGCATGCAAAGATAAATTTGAATTGAGCATACTAGAAACACTTTATAAACGCTATACAACTATAGAACGAGCGGTATCTTCAAGAAATGAGTCGTATAGAAACAGCTGTGGGACAATAAAACTATTCAAAGAGTACATTCTGTATTACATATGCAGTATTATGTATCAAAGCAAGCTCCTCGATGCTATCCTGATAAAGACCGATAGTATCTGCAAAGAATTAAACACACTCCCAGACGACAATGGAATAACCATCTATAAACAATGAACCTACGTAGGATCTCATTGCACAAATGACATTCAGTAGACCTCTACCTTCCATAGTTCTCAGAAAATCAAGATACCCATCCAAATAATTGCGTTTCTTAGCATAATTAACTGACAAATAATCCAACAAATTAGACTCTGGATTGAGTAGTTCGTTGATAGGTTCTATATGAATAACATATCTTGGCCTATTAGCTAACAGGTAGTCAAAAAATTTCTGGAAATCAGTACCAAGCTGTTCCATTGATGCTACTGTACACACAACGCTGTCAGCATTTAATTTATAGGAATAATCTGGCTCAAACATATTAAACTTTCTACCAGATACATTATCTAAGAATTTACTGATACCACTAATGTTGTCCAATGATGAATCTACCCAATCAAGTCCAACTATGGATTCCAATTTTGTATTAGCAGCACTAATACGTAATAGATTATGTCCAGTACCACAACCAAACTCATAGGCATATGATACTTTGGAAATGTACTTTGGAAATATGTAGCGCTGTATAGCCGTAAATGTGCAATATTCTAATGCTAGAAATTTACTTTCTGTGGATGTTACAAATTCATTACCCATGCGGACAACTGGATATTTCCCAAAATATCTTGGGATAAATATGTCATTAATACTGTTATTCTTCCAACCATCTTGCCACTCATGAATCCTCTTTCTTCCAGCCATGTTAGTAGCATCCAAACCTTTGATATGTTCTAGTACAAACAGAATCCATTTATCACGCTCTTCTACTGTAAGAGTTCTATAACCCAATTGCATTTTAGTAAATTCAGCTTGTACATAATCGTAAATATCATTCATCGCAATCAACGCTCCCGTAGTTATTGATCAAAAACATATTTATAGTAATCTCTCGATGACACATTCCCAAAACAGTTTTGCATTATATCTTTCAACTGTCTTATCGTGTCCATGTTTAGCTATAGCTAAACGTTCTTCATCATGTTCCAAATAATACTTGACCTTATCAACTAGGTCGGAAAAAGGGCAAAATGGAACGTAATCCTCAAATGGATCATAGAAACAGTGTATCTCTTGACCGTTTTGTTCTAACAACATAGCTCCACAGAGCATAGTTTCAAATACTCGTGCATTTACTACATTCATTCCTGAACTACCGCTGTAAGAAAAGCTTAGATTTATCTTAGTTCTGTTCAGCATAGTTGCATATTCAGATGTTATAATATGCGCATCACGCTCACCACCAGTACATAGTATGTCAATATCTGCATTTTTAATACTCGTTATAGCACTTGTTCGTTCAGGACGAGTTGACCCCATATAGAGAATAGGAATGTTTCTTTCTATTTTGTAATCATAAAACGTTCGCTCATCTTTAGGAACCCAAGAGTAGTAAAACGTTTTGCTATTAGACATTCTATCTGCTCCTGAATATTGTGCTGTGTATATATTAAGCTTTGTGTATGGGAGTAGTGCTTCAACATTTTTTGTAGGTCCTTGGATATCCCCCAGATGGCCATTATTGGAATATTCATTCTACGTGCTAGTGTAGAAAGAGTGTTATAGGTTGGTACTGTATTACGTGATCCTGGCAATCTGTATAATATAATACAAATGAAATCAGGCTTATCTCTTGTACATAGAGCTATTAACTCAGAATCGACAGGCGTTCTCGCTCCTATTACGCGATCATCAAAATGGAAAGTGGTCACTTCCGCTAAATCAGTACACTCTAACGATTTCCAGATATTGGTTTCCCATTCGGAAATACCATAGGTCTTGTTTCCAAAGCACCACTTATCAAGAATAAATAATGCTTTTGGCTTGCTCATAGTAGCTCCGATTCATAATCAAAAACACCTCTTAATTTACATTCATTATCCTCAAATCCAGAACGAAAATGATCTATAGTCTTATTCAATCCAGTGGCTATAGACGTAAATTTAAATGTTGAGAATAACTTCTTAAATTTAGAATTATCAGACGGTTTAGAATATTGTCCATCCGGTTTATCCGTGAGAAATTTATATCCTTTAGGTACACCAACGTATTCTGCGATCAGTTTTACAACGTCTTCGATGGACACCTCTTCATCTGGTGAAATAATAATTGGATCAGGTTCATTGTAGAAGGCCAGCATTTCTAGAGATATTTTAGCCATGTCTTCGATGTATATAAATTCCCTTAATGGATTACCTGTGCCCCACACATAGAGAGGTTCATTCATCTTTTTTGCGAGAAATGCTTTATGAACAAGGGATGGAATGACATGCCCATTCTCTAAATCATAATTATCTCTAGGGCCGTAAAGATTACAGGGTATCAAAGTTATAAAATTACATCCATACTCACTTCGGTATGCCCTACTTTGGACATCTAGCATCCTCTTGGCGTGCGCATAAGCAGCATTAGATGGGTGTGGTGGACCTGCATGAATGTCTTCTACCTTCAATGGGTGTGGCGCATCATCTGGAAATACGCAAGTCGAAAGGTAAGAGACTAACTTTTCAACCCCCGCCAATCTAGCCGCCTCCAATACATTATTATTGATATTGATATTAGTATTAAAAAACCTGCCAGGATGATTCATATTGCTCCCAATACCACCAACAACAGCAGCAGTATGGATCACATAATCAGGCTTAATATAATCGAACACAGCTTTGGTGGCGTGAAAATCAACTAGATCACAAGTACTATGTACCAGTGGGTATGCTTCTATATTCGCTATCTTATCACTCATGAAACTAGCAATATCAACTTGATCACAAATTGCTCTGCCTAAAAGCCCACCTGCCCCTGTCACTAATAATTTTTTCATAAATCCCCCATTGAATGTTCACCCTATAGATAACCACTTACTAATAACCAATAAGTAAAAAATAAGCATGACATATGTACGCTCCGGTCAAATCCAATTACTGTAAAAAATTGGCAGTACTTTTCTCTCTCATAATATCTTTTTGTGAGTTTAGAAGATCCAACTCCTCCTTAAATATTTCCACCATTCAATAGTTCTTTCTAAGCCAATATCAAAATTTGTAAACTTCATATCAGGAAATTCATTGTGATATTTATCTGTACACATGTGAACAAATGTTGGCGCTCCCTCTGTATTATCAGAATTGGGGAATTTTATCTTCGCAGCGGTTTTATAGGCAACATTGTAAAGTAATTCCCTTAAAGTCATGGAATTTTCCCCACCAACGTTATAGACGGTACTTTTTCCGTTCAAGAGAATATTAAAAAGCATCTCCACAGTATCACCCACAAAGCAATAGGTTCTGACGGCGCTCAATCCACCTCTGGGTTTAATAACACCATCTTCCAAAGCCATTCTAATAAAATCAGAAAGAACTCTGGTATCATCATATTTTACACCTGGCCCGTATGATAATGCTATTCTTGCTATCTTTCCATTGCAATGTATCTGGTTATTGAGAGAATGTATAAGGGATTCGCCACACTTTTTCCCTTCAATATAACAAGACCGCAAATGACTAGGAGTAGTTGTACCTACCATATCTTCTGCAGCTTCAATCGTTAATCCACTATAAACCTCAGAGGTGGATGCAAATAGAATACTACCATTAAAATCCAAACGAGTAATAGTCTTATACAAATATTCTGTGTTTAAAAGTGTTGTAGCAAACCTATTATTCATGAACTTTTGTGGTTGTCCATACCCAGCTAGATAGAATATATAATCAAAATGAACTGGACTTTTTAACAGGTCTTTCCAACTGTCATGAACAATAGCATCAGTAATTACAAAGGGCGTATTCGCATTTACCAATACAGAAATGCGACAACCAACTTCTTTCAACGTAGCTAAAATGTGATTCCCTATTAATCCACTAGCACCAACAACCAGTACATTCCTACCTTCTAGCTGTTCAATATTAGGAACTCTGTCGGCAATACTTGGGAAAAAATCTATCATTGTATACTCCTTATTCAAATTGTGCATAAATATCACCCCAGAATAACGGGTCTTCTGAATTGATTAAATAATCTATCACCTTTTGTGAGGTTGTCCATTTAGGAAATAGTAACGCTGGATTTTCACCTATTGCAATATTGAATCCAGAATAACCCAATTTCAGCAAGTATGTTATACAATCAAACGCGGCTTCCTTCGTCTCAGTTGTAAACTCAAATGATAAATATGGTATTGGTTTTGATAATCCTTTTATAACTTGATATTCGAAACCTTCTACATCAATTTTACAGTATGTTGGTATTCCATATTTATCAATCAAGGCATCTAAAGTTGTGACATTAACCGAAATAATCTTATCCCAAGAATATGCGCTGAATCTGCCAGTTTTCCATTTTTCAGAAAAAGTGGAGATCGTATTTGCTTGACTACAAATTTGCATATCCAACATACCTTGTTTATCTGATAGACCGACCGCTTCGATTATCACATGCATACTTCCGGCAAACCTACGCTCCAATTGAGTGACGCAATCTGGCTGAGGTTCGATACATATAACATTGGCACCACAGGCCAGAAAAAGTTTGGTCTTCTCTCCGATATTAGCGCCGACATCAAAAACGAGTTTACCTGGCTGACAGAATTGTTTTACAAAATCCATTATAGCGTCTGGGATTCCTTGAGCACGTCTCATACTCTTCTCAAGAGCTTCGATGACGCCGTTGCTCATCACCATCTTAGACTCCTTACCCTATTTAAGATTTTAGCAATCATAACTTTTTCAAGATCGAATCCCACATTTACAAACACTCTGGCTGGTGCGATGGAGACTACAAATAAACCTGGAAAAGTATTTATAATCTTCTCTGTAATACCAGAAGAGTAATATGGTTCTACAACTAAAAGTTTGTTACTCTCAATATGTGTACCTATATCATGCGCGGAGAACGGTTTAACCGTATTGCAATACAGAACTTTAATATTAGGATCGTAAAGTAAACCAGATCTTTCTACATAAGATAACGCTGGACCAACGACAAGCACTGTAAACCTTGAACCATTCCCGTAAATTGGCAGCACATCGCCAAAGTTAACATCTAATGAATTATCGTTCACATGCTCAGACAAACGATAGTAGGTGGGTTGCTGATTATCATAACTCTGCTTAAACAACGAATCAAATTCTTTTGCCGTTCCCGGTACTGCTATCTGCATATTTGGTATCTGACTTAAAATAGAAACATCAGCCGGGCAGTGATGGGTAGAGCCAAGTGCGCTGTAGTCAAAACTGGCTCCAACAGAAACGAAATTGCCACATAACTGTTGGTAACCAAAATCTATCTTTAACTGCTCATACGCCCGCTCTACCAGAAAAGGCGCAATGGAGTGGACTACAGGAACGAAACCTGTCATTGCTAACCCTGACGCTAGACTTACCATTGCCTGCTCGCATATGCCTAAGTTAAGGGCTCTGAGCGGGTATTCCTTTAATGCCTCTTGAAATCCAAACACGCCGATATCGCCCAATAAAAGAAATAGGTCTTCATCTTCCTCCATGAGGTTATTTATTGTTTTTACAAACTGTTTCCGCATTTCAGCTCCTCCATAGCCTGTAAATATTGTTCTTTTGAGAGGGCCTTGTGGTGCCATTCATGAGGAGATCCCTCTATGAAACTAACGCCACATCCCTTTATGGTTATTGCTACAACGCACTTTGGTGCTCCAGTTAAGACATTACCCATTTGCGCGGCACGCTGAACGTCAAATGGATTATGACCACTGACTTCATCTACCATCCAACCAAAAGCGTGAAACACTCTAGGAAGGTGTGTAGTTAAAGCTCTATCCGCAGAGCCATTGCAATCGACGATACAACAAAGATTGTCTAACTTATGATACGCAGCAAGGTTTACAGCCTCCAATATACTCCCTTCATTCATTTCGCCATCGCCTACCAGAACGTAGACATTCCCTTTCTTACAAGAAGCTTTCAGGCCCATTGCAATACCAACCCCAATGGGTAGGCCATGACCAAGCGAACCTGTTGAAGCACAAACGCATGGTAATTTAATCCTATCCGGATGTCCTGGTAGTAATGTGCAGTCTTTGCAAAATGTTTTTAGTTCTTCGTCTGTAATATACCCGAAATGGTTCAAGGTCGAGTACAATCCCAACGATGCGTGACCCTTCGAAAGTATAAAATAGTCATCGCCGGTCAGAATATTATTGTACAAAACATACAATAATTCCACTATGGAAAGAGATGAAGCAATGTGACCCTCTCCAGAATTATATGCTGTTTCGACGATCTTTCTTCTTATTTTATTATAGTCTTCGTTCATTTCAGGTATCCTTCCAAATGCCCTACCAATTGTTTCTTCCATTCTTCAAATGTTTTTATCTCCCTTTCCGATACCATACTATCTTTCAATAACACACAACAGGAGTCAAATTGTTCCTGGACTGGAATTTCTTGTAATTTGATAGCAGAAACCTTTATATTACGCAAGTGAGGCCAACGATCCCACTCTGAATATTCAAGATCCGTAACATGGAAACCCAGTTTAGAAAAAGTAGTTTCAAATCTCTCCCCAAACCACATGTCCTTATGATACCCCCAGCTCGCGGCCTGGTCGCCGACCAAATGCCTCACAATAGCCATCTTCTGCTGATAGTCAGTCGCTTCATCTGCTAATTGAACCACACTACCAATGGCATCTGGTGTTTCAATGATCAAAGTACCGTCTATCTTCACCCAATGGTACCACTTGACCAACTGAGCTAAGGCTATAACCCTTGAAAAATGTTCAAACACATGATGAGACCGTATTTCATCCACTGAACTTTCTGGGAATACCAAATCCTTAACGATATCAGCCTCTGCATCAGCAACTGTTTTAAAAACGTTGTGTTCTTCCTGGGGATAGTCAATATCAATGTAGCCATCCAGCTTTGTAGCTCCACAACCAAGATGGAGCTTAATGGGACTATCTCTAGTACACAAACCAGATTCTATAAGCTTATCTAAGGAATTCATTTTAACCTCCAGTAAATTCTATTACCTGTTTAACCCGGTGTTCTGTGGTATGATTCTCCAAAAGATTCACTCTGGCCGCTTCAGCAATACGAAACCTTAGCTTAGAATCTACTTTCAAATTGGCCAGACATTCAAGCAATTCTGGATCACTTTCATAGTATAAAATATCTTCACAATCTGTAAATAGATCGTCAACTGCATTGTTCATTAGAGGTGAGATTACTGGCTTACCAGCAGCCATTCCTTCAATTACCCTACTCGACAATACGCTGGTACGGTGCCTTGGATTCAGAAATCCGCACCCTGGTAGATTATATAAATGATTAATCCATACAGAATATAGAGCCTGTCTTGTTTGATACCAATTCGTATAGAAATCATCGTAATCTAACCATTCATTCACCAGTAAGTTATTGAAAGCTTGTGGTAGATTGGTAGCATCTTCAGCGGAGGGTGGATTTATATTCAAAGCGTATTCAAGATTCTTTATTTGATTTCCACGATCACCATACAGAGTGCCATAGAATATGGCGTCATCCGCTGTTCCACTAGGTGTTCTAATGAGTCTTTGTGGGACAGACGCGATTCCTAACATCGTTGGAATATTACAAGCCGCTAAGTCTCTTTCATCGGTAACAACGCAGTGCGTTAAATATGGTAATTTCTGATTAGAATTATCAATTCTTCTTTGTGCACCTACTGGGCTGCTAATGAACTCATCTGGATGCATTGTCAAACTTTCTACCATAAACCCAACTCTGATTGGAGCGAGCGTTGTAAGCCAATCCAATAGTTCATCTGAGACCTGCGAATGAACTACTTCTAACCAGATCTGATCAAATTTCGTATCACCGATGATAGTTTCAAGCGCCTCTTTTTGTAAACGCATATTGTAAAAAACCGGGATGGTTATGTGTGCAATATCTTTAAACCCTTCGATCATCCCAACTCCGAGTGGATATGGAAATTTTCGAGCTGAGAAAAATCTGTTGAACTCCAATGGTAAATGCAATATTTTCATTTAGTCTCCTATATCGTCAAAAATAATCGGAACTTCTTTTTGGAATCCTTCTAAGCATGAAAGCATTAATTCCCTTATTTGTGGATGTGACGCTTTTGGAGTTCTGAGTCTAAAGACATGCCTCCATTCCCTCGCATTAGCTGTCATAACAATTTCTGTTTTGAGTGAATTTGGTAGAACCTCTCTTGCTTGTTCTGGCCTCCACTTCAATTCTAATAAAGCATTATAATGTTGTTCCGCTGCTTCCATCGCCAATATCCATTGAACCTGTGCTGGTAGATTAGCAAACCACCAAACAGGTCTGATGAAAATAATATCATTTCTACCATAATTACAGTAGCGTGTAGATTCAACTGAATAAGCTGCCAACCTATGTCTAGTGAGTTCCGCAAGCACTCCACGGTTAGTAATAAACTTAACAGAAGCAGTAACGTGCTCAATCACAGAATGATGCCCACGTTTAATAACCATTTCTACAAATTTTTTAGCTGATCCTTCTGTAATTTTATCTTCTGATTTATAGCAAGTCCTACCAGCTTTTTCTATTAGTTCAAGTGGTAATTCTGGTTTCTGTATCCATTGCCAGGATTGCTCTATTATCTTCATATTTTCCTCATTAGCATGAAATTATCCCTAAGCCATGGGAATCCCAAAGACAGTTGGTGATTTTGCAGCATCTCCTGTTTCAAATGATAGGTGCGCTCCCAATCAGGTTCAAATAGTCCGACATCTTCAAACACATCAACCCACCAACAGAGGCTCTGGCAGTTTATATGTCCAGTTCCGCCCTGTCCTGGAGCAGCCGCTGTCCACCAAATCAGGTTATCTGATGCGTTACAGATATTGTTCACAAATCTAGCGGCGTTCTTTTCCTCGATATGTTCTGCGACTTCAATTGTGATAGCTAAATCATACCCAATAGAATCGACCAATAAAACATCAGCTATTCCTATATGATCAATGAGTGATTCTGGAATAAAAGGACGTACTTCTTCACTACCCTCAATCCCCAACACATCAGTTATTCCACGCATCAGTAATCTTTCTAGGATAAATCCACATCCACATCCAAAATCAATAACTGATTTTGGCTTTATGTGTTTTACTATTAGATCCGCCAGAAAATGATAAGCAGGGCGATACTTGCGCAAGTTTTCAAAGAATTGCTGATCATACAGCGTGTCGCTAGGTGGATCTTCCTTTATATGCCTCTCTAACGCCTCTATTAAGTTATTTTCCCAATCCATTTGATCTCCTTTAACGATTCCTGCGCCTTGATTCTTTTATTGGTTTATTTTTAAGCTTACGATCTTTCCTGTACGCAGACAATTTACTTGTTGACGATTGTTTCTTTTCTACTTTCTTTATCATTTCTTTTCTCCTCTCCTTCCTTGATTTCTCCAACTGGTAATTGATTTCTATCACCAGTATAACTAAATACAAAATCAGCAAAATGTTTATATTTAGTTAAAAACATAATTGCATTTTCTTTGGAGTAGGGAACCTCTTTTCCACCCTCTTCAACGCCGACCCAATCTAATATCGGCGGATTATCACGGATAAAAGGACTTAACTTCATCTTTACGCCTTCTCCAAAATCGATCCACTCAATGTCCTGTAGTATTATCATGGCTTCTAATAGATCCACTAGCTGTCCTCCTTAAATTCAATGGCTGGGATATTTACAGTCTTGATTTCCTTTGTGTCTAAATTAATATTATACAATGATGCTAAGTAAGCTCCCATCTCTATTAGATGTGCGTGAATTCCATAATTCCATAAAACAATTGCAGCTGCTTGTTGGGAAAACACAAACTCTTTTATAAAAAGCCGCTTACTACCATCAACAGGCGAAATCGAGTAAACCACTAATAGTAAAATCTCATCCATCAGCCCTCCTTAATTTCTTCAAGAATTACTTTATAATGCTTCTCCTCAGTCACGATATTACCATCTCTTGCCACCATCTTACCACCATCATGAATCTCATATTCACATTTGACTTTTGGAACATCATTAAAGGCTAAACGTAGTTCCAACCACATAATATGTTTGTCTCCCAAACCCAAGAGATTCAATATATCAGATTCAAAATTATGCTTTGTGTTATATTTCATCAACTGTTCTCCTCCTTTGTAATTATCTAAAACATCAATTCTTACGTAATCAGCGGGAACTCAATTTCAAACCTTGCTCTTGCTGCAGTCCTATTAATATCTGATTTTTCAGAATTGAGAAATGCTAGTACATTAGCACCTTCGCCAAATTGCGTAACAAGTTCTTCAAAGCACTCATCACATATATTCCCATATTTAGGTGAGTACCTTTTATTTCCATTATTGCTACAGTCCACCCTTGTGCACGTTGTTGAACTCATATTCTATTCTCCTTTCTTTACAATAGTATATCCTGTTATTGTTGTTCCTTCTAATGAATGTGAATAATACCATACCACTTCTTCATCTTCCGCTAATAAAACACTTATAATACCAGTTCCATTTTGAACTATTGGTGGATATACAATCCTTTTACCATCCGTTGTTGTCCCTTTCATTTAGCACCCCTGTCTATAATCTTGAAAATAGTTTTCAGACGATTAGACCATAGGTGATCTTTTACAGTCCTCTGATAGCCCGCCTGTGCAATAGCCGTTCGTTCTTCATTATGTTCCAGATAGTATTGAATTTTCTCTTTCAGTTCTTCTCGTGTATCAAACAAAACAATCTCTTCATCAGGAACGAAATATTCTTCAATTCCTTGCATCTGTTCGCACAAACAAAGAGTACCACAAGCTGCGATCTCAAACGGGCGGAGCTTCAATTGTCGTCCAGCTACTCCCATTGATGGGGCGATACTAATTTTACTAGAAGCTATTATCTTCCCAACTTCTTTGAAATCAACAAAACCAGAGTCCCACCCACTACCGTATTTTTCTATAGGCAACCCACCTAACATATCCAATCTATTGGTGTGTCTCTGACCAACGAAACTAACATCTATTGTTTTCGCTTTCCATGTATTGCTCTGTAATAATTTTGTATCTATTATTGGTTTAAAATAGAATTGATTAGCTCCCCACTGGCTCAGAATACGTCCTTGATGTGTCATTCTATTATAGATGTGCTCATAAGTAGTTATTGAATATTTAAAATTCCTACAGTAATCTCTAGTAAAATCATCATAACGTCTATCATCGTCAGAATTCCATGCAATTGTATTATAAAATGCGCTAAGTTCAGCCCAAATGATCGGAAGAACGTCGGCTTTATAAGTTGGGTGAAAGACATAATCAGGTTTAATCAGATTCACAAAAGCTCTTAATCTGTCTTGCATAGCACTTTTACCATAATGCTTCATTTCAACATCATACTGGAATACAAACACATCACCAAATTCTTCTAATGGTTTATACCAAGTCATTAATTCAAAACCGACCTTGGAATGATCCAAATAGTCCTTCCCCTGACAAACTAAAACAATTCGCTTTTTCTTACCAGTCATCAGGATTTCATTATGATTGTCTGACAGGTGGAGCGCAAGTTCTAATTGCATGTCGTCGCGACTCCTCTCGTACCCAGAACTCATCTGATCGGCAGAGTCATCGTGAAAATAATGGAATAATGGACTTGGAAATCGCTTAATACCAAATCCGGCTTTAACGTAGTCCAGCCATAATGCCCATTCAGTTAAATGATTACGACAATCATTCATGTGTTCAGAGAACCCTCCTATTTTTTTAAAGGATGCTGTTCGCTGCATAGCAGAATAAGCAATAAAATTATATTTAGATAATGTCTGAGCTGAAAATTCTGGTTGATTGAATATTTTTTCATTTTTTTCATCAAAATAGACCATGTCGGGATAGACAACGGAGATTGCGTCATTTTCATCAAAAACTTTTGATAGGCTTTCAACATAATTCTCTTCTACCCAGTCATCTGCATCGAGGAACATAATGTAATCAGAGTCAACATGGTCACAGCCAATATTTCTGGATGCGAACACCCACTGATTGCTAGTATTTTGGATGATCTGGATAGGAATTGGAGACCTCTCAGCAATACTCTGCACTATCACGGCAGTATCATCAGTAGACACATCATCTACCACGATAATCTTTTTCAATGGCTTTGTCTGATTTTGAAGCGATTGAATTGCTCTCTTGATAGTTTTTTCTCCATTTCGCACTGCGATTACTGCGGAAACAGTACCGTTTTTCTCGATTTTCGGCTTATTTTCAACATCTTTTAATAGGTCTTCAACTATTTTGTCCAACTTTTCAAATTGCAGTTCTTGACTGTAATTTTCTTTAACAAATTTCTTGTATTTTTCTGGATCTGGAGGATTCTTTACATGACCATCCACCATTTTCACCAACCCTGGTATGTCAGTCCAGATGTACGATCTGGGATATAATCCTTCTGCTCCCACCCAATTATATACCAAAGGGGTGAGTCCTTTTTGTAGTGATTCCAATATGTTATACGGCATTCCCTCAATTGGCGAAGTTGATAGCACAAATGAGAAATGTGGAAGCAATTCTTCAACTATTTCGTGTTCCAATTTTCCATAATATTCAACGCTGTTCTGCAAACCAAGTGTGGCTATCGAATGATCGAGGAAGATGGCAAATCTAGGATCTGCCACATCCCCGATTATATGCAGGGTAAAACTTGAATCATACTCATGAATAGCATGGAACGCATGCACCATAAGCATGGGGCCTTTTTTGTGCGAGATCGAAGCAAGCATCAGAATGCGCTTGTCTTTTTTCCCAATAATCTGTTCGGCGTCAATCATGATTTTCTCCTTTATGCAGTCTTACAAAATTTCTTTGCCATTTCCAATCCAACATTTGTTGGCATGAATCTAGCGATTAGCATTGGTTCAGAATACCTTATAAAATGAGGATCTATGCTTTCACACTGATATAGTTCCTTAGATGAACATTTAAAAACGCATATCTTGTAGCCGTTAAAGTTGGTACAATTTTCATATTTAATAGTGGCCACAACAAATGGTGAAATGTCGATTGTATCTATTATTTTAAATTTAAACGGATCTGGCGTCGATATTATTTTATATTCTGTTGTACTGCCCCCACTTAAAACTTTGCATACTCCCATTTATTTCTCCTTTTCAATAAAATGCACACAACCAAATTCTGGTGCAGTATTCATACCCCAGCCCTCATCATTTTCCTCCTCCTTTCAGATATTGATCTCTACACCTCTTTCCAGCTGCGCAAGCATTAATACCCACTTTTCCCAAAGTATGGAGGAAAACTTCCTGTGCCAAAACAATGCCGATTGCTGCTGGAACGTTGTCACATCTATCATTAACTATTTCAGTAAACTTTGAAGCCAGCTCCACATCAAAATCTATATCGAGATCCACTTCCATAAAGTACCTCCAAAAACATAATGTTATGCTGATCAGCCACCTTTCTCCTTCCAGTTAAAACATCATATTATCAATGGGCATAACGCTAATTCCCATCTTTCCTGCTTTCCTGCTTTCTGTTGCTTTGAACTCTGTTTAGACGGATCAGCTACTACCAATATATTAAAATCCTTCATAACAACATCCATTATAGCATATTTTCCTTTCAATTTTTCATAATAATATGATTTCTTCTCAGGAAACTTGCCTGTCAGACATATAGTAGGAAGCGGCTCGCTTTCAGCAACGTCACTGCCTTTCAATGTTAGGAGATTGCGAAGGTTTGCAATATATTCCCCATTGTTTAATACACCATTCTTAATGTCGTGGGCTCTCTTCTCATCAATACTATCTACGTTGCATAGTACGTTGACACAATTTGCTTTGTGGCATAATTCAATTAGACCAGCGAGTCCAAATTCTTCGGATAGAATTTTACTAATTGATCTCCCGATACCAGGAATATTGATAGCCGCTAGGATTTGCCACTCATGAATCTACTACCTCTTTACACTCACTTGGCATTTCATCATATAGCGCACTCCATCTCTCAAAAGGTATTAAGCTGCCTTCCAACCTACAAACAAGTCCCATCTTATCCTCCTTTCAATAATACTATTTCATTTCCGATTCCTAAGTCTCTCATTCAACTCTTTAAGTAATTTGCGTTCCTCCTGTTCCTTCCATTTCTGGTTCCTTGATTCTTCCAATTTCTCTTTCTCAATCAGTTTCAATTTCTTCTCTTGAATAACAGGAGTAATACTCAACTTACTTATTTCTTTGAATTCGAATTCACATAGGAAGCAATCTCTGTAAACATCTTCATTTTCACATTGTATTATTCGTGTAATGTGGGACTTAAGGAATCGCATCTCTTTCCATTCTTTACCTTTTTTGCTAAAATAGGCATTCTCTCCACCGTCCGAGAAAAGACCATCTTTATTCATAATTTTATAAAATACCATTTTTTTGTCCCTCCTCGTAACAGAACCGCATTACCCTTGCCAGCATGACCATTGGATGTTCCGATTCATTCAAGTTATTAATGAATTCTTCTGCGTACTTCTGTTTTCTCCATTCATTATATTCAATTGTAAATGCCAAATCCTTTTTAGAATCTATTACTTGCATGTCTTCTGTTCTCTTTTCATCTCTGCTATTTTCAAAGCAGTCCCGATTTTAATCATCTAGGACATCAAAATTAATTTCTATGTTTGATCTGCGCCTCCAGCTCCGCAATGAAAAAGTCACGGTCCGCCGCATCTCTTGTTTCGTAGACCTGTTTACCATTAAGGAGTACCTTATAAATAGGTTCGCCCTGGAAAAAGCTGAAAATGTTTGTATCAGGCCGAATCTCTTTAGCAGATATGTCAGTATGTTCTTCCCATATTACCATATTCATCACTGTTTCCCCAATGTTCCTTCTAAATAACATATTTTCCCAAAATCATCTGAAAAATACACATTGGATATTCCAACATCATTAATCAGCCCTCTACACAAACTACATGGTTTTAAATTTAGTAGTTTCCCAGCTTTATTGATTCTGACGACCAGATTTCAATCAGCGCACCCGCGCAAGGTGCGATCGCCTTTTGTTCAGCATGTAAACTATCTACCCATCTTTTGTACTTTTTATCTAGCTTCATTTCAATCAGCGCACCCGTGCGATCGCGATATACACAAACATTTGATATTGTAATTTATTTGGAAAGTTTTAATGAGCCACCCGTGCCTATGCTTAAAATTAGACTTCTCAGCCTCTTTTATTTCTGCCTTTAGGATATTATCAATCATCTTAATAATACAGTGCCTACTTTTTTCATTTCTTCTTTTTTAAAATATTTACTCAAAAATCTAAATGTTTCCGCTTTATCTTTACTCAAATCAAACCCATTTTCTTTTGCAATCACATATGCATCGTTTATCCTTTTTGTATCTTGCATATGCTTCAATACATCTCTAAATATATTTTTGATTCTTGGTTTGGATGTAAAGATCATCTTATCTGAATATTCTTCTTTTAATAATTCTAATATATACTCCAAATCTGGTTCAATATCTTCAAATGCGTTAATTATCGTGTTCCAAATAGCTCGTTTTTGAATTACGCCAGAAGCAGCCCAATGTATCTTTTCAATTTCTTCCGGTTTGCATTTAAACATTTTCCAAGAACGTTCCCCAATATCAGCGTAGAACACAACTCCTTCTTGTATCAACCCATTGCAATTGCTCTTAGACATCTCTGTCCGTACAAACTGATATAATTCAGTTACATCATCGACAGTAAAATTGTACCTCTTTGGTATACAAGTATCTATTAAACAATTTATATTTAACCTATTTGGAGGTACGATACTATAATCAAATCTATCTACACCAAAAAGTAATTTTGTTGCTAATGAGATATCATAATAAATTGTTATTGGATTCCTCGTACCATATAATTCAAAAGATAAATTAAATACAAGATTATTATCTATTACGTCTTCAATCCATTTATTTTCTGTTAATAATTCTTTCCACATACTTAAAAAAGGACCATAAACAGTATCAGATAACACTGGACCTAACCTTGTTTTATATGTTAAAAATCTTGTTCCTTCTTTATTCCAATAGTGATATGCCAAAATGTTAGTACCATCTAGCTTGTCCCATAGTTGAACTTGTTTAATCTTAGGCCAATGAAAGACGCCTTTCTTATCAAAAGGGTAATGTAATTTTGGAGTTCCATAAATAATTTGTGGAGTAATTATTTCGTTATCTACTTCAAATAATACCATTGAGCCATATCTATAATCAGAACGTCTACAAATAACACCTTTTAATTCAATATTATTAAATGTATCTAATACTTCAAATTCTTTCAAATTATCTTCGGGAACTTCAAGATATTCGGCAGCCTTCATGATATTGCTTAACATCTAGTCTCCTTTCTAAATAAAATCAATGTAGTATTCTCGCATTCTCTTATCATTAGCTTTACTTTTCAATCCAGTAGGCCACCAATAAGGAGCGTCGGTGTCAATACCATTCCAAGGGTAATACTTCATATCCTTTCTTTGTAGATTTGCTCTGTGCGAGAATGTAAGTTTACTATCCACCCAATCTGGTACTGTAGCATCTTGTTTCAATTCATTCAAAGGAATGGTGTTTTTGAAACCCCTATCGATCCATTCGATAATCATACAGTTCATGTAATATTTTAAGGAATCTTCGTGTCCTTTCCACATTTTTACAGCTGGGTGATTACTCCATCCGCCACCATTTTCCAATGAATCTAATATTTGCATGCATTCAAGTCTCTGTTTTCCAAGTCTTTTGTTATCCAATACTTTTGCGCATTCCTCAAAATCTGTGTAAGGCAAAAATGTCTGCATGAATCCCCCTAATTAATAATAGTTGGAAATCTACGTTAAATTTTAATTTGTTGGAAAGTTTTGATGAGCCACCCTTTTCTCCGTTGCGTTCTGGATGGTCCATGACAGGATTTATCAAAAATATGAAAGGAGTGTACTGCTATTTTGCTGGCGGAAAATAAAGGAAAACGCCAGCGATGGTACGGAGAATTAGAACACGCCACAACGCCTACTCTTTTACTTCAGTTGGAGGTAATCCTTTAAAGCAACGATAGCATGTAGTAATATTTGGATGTTCCAACGCTATGCGTTTTTTAAGAGGCTTACCACATTTCATGCATTTCTTTTCGCTTAACTCATTGTAGCTATACGACTTCTTACTCATCTAATACCTCGTTTAGTGTGATTTATGGTCATTTCAATCAGCACACTCTCGATGAATGCACCCAATACGCTTTCTTTTCCTTTATTATAGCACAGAATCAAATTATTATACAAATTATTTTTTAGAAAGTAGGAAAAAGACCTAGATCACGCCTTCTTTTAGGTATAGGACCGTTTTTAATCTTTCTGAGAATATGCGATATAACATCAACAGTCCATCCATTCCCTATTAATTTACACCTATTCCCAACTTGTAATCCGCCAGTATATCCAACTGGTACCGTTTGTAGGCGCTCCCATTCTGTAACAGTGAGTCTACGCCACATGAGAGTAGTAGGCTCATTATCTTTATCAAAAACAATATAACCATATTTTATCCAATTACTTCCAGAGGCAGTAAGTGCATGACTCTTTTTGGACAAATTACTCAAAACCCTACCACTCATACCGGTATTACTATTATTAATATTCAGTAATATCTGTTTTTTACTATCTGGGATATGAAGCCTTCTCGCAATTTCACCATCAACAGGCACAGCGTTATAGAAAGAATCGTCAATATCTTCTAGCACATCTTGTAAATAAATGCATCTATCTATTGGTTTCTTTACATTCGGAATATTTGTCCAATAGAGCCTTTCTCTGTTTTGTGCGGATACCAACGCACTATTTATTCTAATTGGGCGTGTTTTCAGATATTCAGATATTTTATTTTCCCATTCTTTCTTCATCTTTACATTTTCCAACAGGAAATATTTTGGCTTACATTCATCAAGTAAACGCACAAACTCGAAAAATAGCTTGCTCTGAGGATCTTCAAAATTTAAACCTTTACCAGATGTCGAGAATCCAACGCACGGACTTCCACCAAGGAGCAACTTAATTTTTGGAAGATCAACGCCTTTAACTTTGGTGACATCGCCCAACTGAATCGTATTTGTAAAACGCTTCTGTGTAATAGTAATTGCATCTTTATCTACTTCTGACGCATAGTAATTATCGTATTTGATTCCAGCTCGACGCAATGCCAGCTGACCGCAACTCATTCCATCAAAAAGTGAAAGGATGTTGAATTCTTGTTTCATACGCTCTCCTTTATCGTTAAACTATTGCTTTCGCTATTCACTTCTAAAATCTCGTGCAGAGGGAAAAGACCGACTGGTTGTTTATCCCTCGGCTTTTTATAAAGATTTTTGAGGATATGTGCAATCACATCAACAGTCCAACCATTGCCCAACATCTTGTAACGTTGGGCGTTGCTTACATGATTAGTATAATTATCAGGCACAGTCTGTAGTCTTTCACACTCAATTGGTATTAGCTTCCGCCAATTGGATTTATCTTGATTATAAACTCCGATACCTCTTGTTATTCCACCAGCATTGCTCCTGATTGTACTTGCTTTTTCATTTAACCTGGAAGGTTCATCACTCTTATACTTCCATATATTATCTAATATTGCATAATTACCACTTGTGCATTCTCGCAAACTACCAAATTTATCCTTCCCAGTAATTCCACCAGTATTCCATCCGTGCGGCTTTTCAAAAACCATCAATCTTAATTCCAATTGTTTAAAATCATTAGACCCTTTTTCTAACTTTTCTGCTTTATTCTTAAAACTCCCACCTTTAAAATAACAAGCATCAATACAATATGATTTGTCTTGGCGGACGGACCCATGCTCAATAATATCTTTCAATAGGATTCCCTTATCTTTTGGCTGCTTGACGCCAGCTATATTCGTCCAGTACAGGCGGACTCTGTTTTGTGCAGACACCAATGCGCTATTAATTTGAATTGGACGCACATCCATATAGCTTGATATGATATCTTTGTAGACTTTCTTCATCTTTACATTTTCCAACAGGAAATATTTTGGCTTACATTCATCAAGTAGGCGCACAAATTCAAAAAACAACTTACTTCTATCATCGCTAAAGTTTAAACCAGCACCAGCAAAGCTGAACCCTTGGCACGGCGAACCTCCCATCAACAGATCTATTTTTGGAAGATTAGCACCTTTCACTTGCCTAACATCGCCCAACTGAATTGTGTCTGGAAAGTTCGTCTGCGTTACTTTGATGGCGTATTTATCTACTTCTGACGCATAATAGTTGTCATATTTGATCCCAGCTCGACGCAACGCCAGCTGACCGCAACTCATTCCATCAAATAAACTCAAAACATTAAATTCAAACATCAAGGAAACCTCTTAGTGTAATTATATGCGATTGGCGCGTAGGAAGCTCTGAGAAGCCCGAGAATCAACAGCAAGCGTAAAAGCTATACCAATATACCTGTTTTAAGAGAACGACGATTCTCATCGCTGTATTTGAGCCCTACGCCTATCCTATACAAATAAAGCACAGCGCTTTGCTGATTTCCCAATAGTATAGCATTTTTCTGAGTGAAAACGCGTGTTATTTTCACATAACGCTCGGAGGCTGCGCTTTTGGTATCCCAATATGTATATTGAAATATCAAAATGCTTTTCCCTGTTTGGCTGTGGAGCGTAGCGACACAACAAACAGTCAATAACAACATGCTTGATGGAGGCGTAGCCGACATTCAATGCTGTTGTTATGTAGGACGGCGTTTTGCGCTCCGCTTGTATCCCAAGATGTATGACCTTTTTAGCTGTTGTTTGAAAAACAACATAATATATGTGGAATTGGAATAACGTCTGTACCGGTTGTTTGGTACTCGTTGTTTCAATGGAACATATATAGGGCGTGTACACAGGCGCTGTATTACGGTCGGTTAGTCGAGCCTCTATTTTTTGTCGCAGTTTCATAATAATTTCACACAGTTGGTTGATATTTCGTTAATTTTCCAAATGTCCGTTTACTTCTTCAAGACCCGCTCTATGACTGTATTTTCAAAGTTCAACCGGCATATGTAACCGGACACATGTCCAGTTGAACTTTTTAGTTAGCAAGCGCAAATTCACGTAATGCTCTTTTGTACTTTGTGGTTTCTTTTATGTAGGATCTATGCTGATCGCGACCATCCCACTGAGTATAATAGCCAAAGCTAAATATTCTGACATTTCCTTTATACATTTTTACAAATTCTAAGATGTCAGTTTTAAATAATGTCCATATGTATCTTCTTACTGAACGTTCATCTATTCCAACGGCACTTGTCACATTTCCATAAAAATCCTTATTTGCGATAAAACATGATATTGGATGCCCATTGAATTTTTTATTATCTGCCAAGGCTCTCATTTCTTCTTTCATATCTCTTGTTGCTTCTTTACCCATAGTATGAAGATAACCTAATAACGGGACCAATGGTTTATGCCTATTGAGTGCCTTCTGAATTGTTGGGGTTAGCATCCATGCATATGGAAATTTGTTTTTACTAAGGTAAGTAGCCTCTGCTGGCCAATTCTTGGAAATGAAGTTGCTTCTGATAGAGGTTTGTTTGCATACTTCTTTGATTATATTAATACGTGCGAGGAATACCCGTCTTTCTACCCCAGATTCAGACATTGTGGTCTGTATTGCAGCATCCCTAACTTCCGCCTCAGCGAGAATTAATGCATCGTTTGTAGATCTAATTATTAATTGATCAAACGACAGCCTATTTGGGATTTTACTACGACGTAAAAGTCTAGCTTTCTGCTTTTGGAAATCAACAATGTTCGTTTTATTTTTAGCACGCATTATTAAAACCTCCTATTTAGGTTTAAATTGCTTTAGCTTGAAGTTGGATGAAATAGGCATCCAACTCCATTGACCTCCTGCAGAGAGGCGCTAAAGCAAGCTATAATTTATTCTTTTAAATATGCATCTATAGATCTCCTAATCAATTCAGCAACAGATAAGCCTGTTTCCCGTGATTTACTCCGCAGTGCTTCAATTTGCTGTTCTCTCAGATGCCATGAAATTCGTTTCATATTATAAATCCCTCCTTGTGAATATAATTAGTATATACCTTTTGGATGTGAAGTCAAGGGTTTATTTTGAAATTCTTTTCCATGTATTCCAAGAAGTACGTTTGACTATTTTATCATCACACATGTCTTTGATTGGTTGATTGTAACAAGGGTATGATCCAAATAAAAATACATCCAATGGTAATCCATCTCCGCATATATTCTCTGCTGTTATCTCTTCATAAACTGCTTCTCTCTGTTGCATATTTAACCTCTGACGCAGTAATATTTATTTTGCTTTTCTAATGATGCCTGTATCCTTACGTTTTTTGGTAAGTTTCTCTTTTTTGGCAAGGCGTTTCTGTCTCCTACTGGTTTTTGAGTTCTTTTTACGTTTTACTTTCTGTTTAGTATGCTCCTCATCTGATTTTAAATAATATTCAGTATCATGTAACGGAGTGCAACCATCTTTAATTGTTTTTAACAGCATATCTCTAAATTGTAAAGTTTCAACTTCAGCATTTTTGAAACGGACCACTTTATTTCCAACTGATTCTAAGAACTCTGTGCGAATGGCATCGTATTTTTTTGTTTTATTGTGGCTGCTACCGTCGATTTCAATAACCAGTTGCAATTCCTCTATCCAAAAATCGACTATATACCATTTGTTTGTTAGTTTATTACAAAATATTTTTTGGTTTTTCATAGTGAGATTTTGTTGTTTACATAAGTCAGATAGTAAATAGTTTGTGACCTGCTCATGAAAAGTAGCACCACCATTACGCATCCATCTAGCATATTTCGCCATTAATTTATCGATGGGTACTCGGTCTCTTCTGGTTTTAGCCATTACGCACTACCTTCCAACCAAGAGTTTATTTTCTAGCTCCAACATAACCTGATAAAGATGTAAATCCAGCCTCGCTATCAATTTTACCATGTTCCTCAGTTGGATGGATAATACTAAACCCGTATTTTGGGTGAAATATCTGAATATTTGTATAACCATTATCTTTTTTGATTATGGAAATAACTGAATTCCGTAGCCATCTTCTTACAATCCAGTACTGTATTTTATTTAACATCGCTTATTCCTTTATCTGTCATGTTCAATATGGAATTTATTTGGTATTTGGGCATTCTACACCATCTGATTGTTCCTCAAAAGCTTCGATACCACACATTCTACAACGTGGTCCTTGATTTGGAATATATTCAAGTAGAGGTAATTCACATTTACAACCACATTTTCGCAATAGTGTTATATGCGCTATCTCTGCATCAGTCATTGGTATGTTATTTTTCCATTTCATAAAAGAACTCCAGAAGTTATTTATTCAACAATTTCTTTTGTAATTCAATGACTTCTTTTCTGGCTTCATCTAACTCAGTTGCAAGATAAAAAATTAAGTTATCACCACAACAGTCACGCCATTCTTCTCCGTATCGTAATGCACGGAACTTGTTATCTCCTAGTACAACTGTGTATTTACCATCGGCTACATGAACATACGTCGTATCTTTCAGTGTCATTATATCTCCTTTCATCTAAGATTTTATCTCTAAATCCAATTCATCCCAAGGCAATAGACCTGGACGTTGTTCTCTTCTCCTTGGTTTTGATGGTCTGTAATTTGGATTTTCTATTCTGTTCTTTGCGATTTCAAAGTAATCTACGTCTTTTTCTATGCCGATAAATTTGCGGTTCGTTATCTTCGCCATTTTACCAGTTGTTCCAGATCCCATCATTGGATCGAGAACAGTATCGCCTTTGTTGCTCCAAGATATTATATGATCATGGGCTAGTTGCTCTGGGAATGGCGCTGGGTGAGCACCTTTCAATGTTTGTGGTGATATATCCCAGACATTAAATCTTTGTCCATATTCTGGCTGAACCCGGCCTTCATTACTCATTCTTTTCATATCGCCGTTCCGACATCTTATGGTGCCTTTTTTTACTGCCCCGATTGTCTTGCATAACCTATCTTTTATTGGATTGAAGATTCCTATTTTATGTTTTGTCAATACAAACATATACTCAAATGTTGGTGCATATCTTGTTTGTAATGCGCCAACGGCTGAGAAATTCGGTTTATTATAGATCATCGTATCATGCAGATTAAATCCTACCTTTTTGAAATACAACGCCTGTCTGAACGATGTGCCTGTTTCACTTCCATCAATAGTTGCATCGCCAACAACCCAGACCACTACACCGCCATTTTTTGTCACTCTGAAAAGCTCTTGAATGATTGCTTTCCATATGTCTTCATTCCATTCGAGTGAACTATTATATGTTCTTAAGTTATCGTAAGGAGGAGATGTAATCACCAGATCAATAGAGTCATTTAAAATGCGTTCTGTGACTCTCAGGCAATCCCCGTTGATCAATGTGTCTGGTTCGATCCACCCAATATTTGATTCTTTCTCTATCTTTAACATATTTCCTATATTTAACCTCTGTCGCAGTAATATTTATTTTAACCATAATATCACCAGTTTGTTAAGTGCTCTGTTCAAAAAACTAACAAGGAAAAGGTTCTGATCAGAGATATTTAAAAGTAATATATTGCGTAAATTGTAAAACATAGTTATAATAAAATATTATTATGGGAGAGTTCTTATACTGAGGTAATCTCCGTATTTCTGAAATAGTCGTCAGCTATTTCTCCACCCCTGCTTCTGCATCACTTTACCTAATTGTTATGGTACTGAGCAGCACAGCTCCTTTATTTCTAAAGGATTTGATATTTACCAGAGTTATTATTTATATTGATACCGTAGGTAATTAAAATCAGATGGCACATTAGTCCCATTTAACGAATTCGCCGTGTTTTACAGCATTCGTGGGTCGGCCCAGGCCCAATATTTTGTTATCGATACCATAAAAAATCCCCAAAACAGGTTTTTGACGTCTGAGTTGGGGATTTAAGTATTGTTCGAGCTTTAATGACGCAACAGGCAGCGCTTTGGTCCTTGCGGAACCAAATGACTCTAACAATTTATTACACTTTATATTTGATTCACTGTTTTCCATATTCCAAGTGTAGCAAGGTTTGGTAGGTCAACAATTATTTTTTGAACTTTGAATAATAATATTGCACTCGGCCACAGATAAAAGCAGTAAATTTCCATCTATGCCCGTGATGTGCAAAATCAGAATAGGTCCAACTGAATTTAATTTCCTCCTATCCAATTATTTCTGTCTGTCTGGCAGTTTGTGAACCCAAGGGAAGAAGTCGGTTACTGTATCCATATTGATAAATGCTTCACCTACTGGTTCTACTTCAGACAACGACCCTTCTTTAATTGCATTCATAAATCTACCACTATCTGCAACCCACGATGCATCTACTAATTTTAAAATGTTAGTACCACTCAAACGTGAATCAACCATACCCACCAAATGATAATTAACAGCTCTAAAAAAGAATGATTCCCCAATCAAATCATCAAGATTATTAATTTCTTTAGTAGAATCCTGTGCCAATTGATCTTTTATTTTACAATATGTTTCTTCAGATACTTCAATGGTTCGTTTTTTCATCCCGATCTCCTTTTTTTCTAGTTATAAATACAAATGCAAATACAATCTTAATCCTAATATGACCCTAATCTTGACCCTGATCTTGACCCTGATCTTGACCCTGACCATGACCCTGACCATGACCCTGATCTTGACCATGACCCTGACCCTGATCTTGATCTTGACCATGATCTTGACCCTGATCTTGACCATGATCTTGACCATGATCTTGACCATGACCCTGATCTTGATCTTGCCCCTGACCTTGCCCCTGATCTTGACCTTGACCTTGACTCTAATAAGTTATAAAAAATCATTAGACTAAATACCCCCTCTCCCGAATGTTTTATTTCTCTCATTATAGCATAGAGATAAAGTTTTTCTTCGATTTTCTTTCATAATTCAAATTA
>Ga0222679_1000174_pt1 | contig 26864 bp, 29 predicted proteins | sample AntAcemetagen939_FD_179843 | JGI IMG/M metagenome (GOLD analysis project Ga0222679, IMG submission 179843) | Saline water microbial communities from Ace Lake, Antarctica - #939 | ecosystem: Environmental > Aquatic > Non-marine Saline and Alkaline > Saline | place: Antarctica: Ace Lake...
TTAAAGAATTTGATGTGGCAATTATTATGTGGGAAGCCGCTTATGCAAAAGTTTATGAGATTGATGTATCCGATGATGCTAAGAACTGGAAAACTGTTTTAAAAGAAAACAATGGTAATGGCGGCGAAGATTTAATAAGACTTGATGGTCAAAAAGCTCGATACATAAGAGTGCACGGTATAAAAAGGAATGCCCAATGGGGTTATTCTATATATGATTTTAAAGTAATTACTAAAGATAGTGTTTCTCCAGAGGCACCAATTGATATAAGTGCTCTTTCAGGAGATGATGCCATAGTTTTATCATGGGAAGATAATAAAGAGAGCGACCTATATTATTATGATGTTTACCGTTCTTGGAAGGATGAAGAAGAATTTGAAAAAGTCAATGTTAAGCCCTTGCGGTCAGCTGGTTTTATAGATGAAAGCGTAGCTAACGGAGAAGAATATTATTACTATATTGTTGCTGTTGATTATCTTGATAATGCAAGCGCGCCTTCAGAACAAGTTTATTCTATTCCAGCTGCTATACCAAGAGTGGGAACTTATTTAGATGCTAGTCTTCCTCTGGAGGAGAGAGTAAATGATTTATTGGGGCGTATGACCCTAAGGGAAAAAGTTGAGCAGCTTGCTGGTATGGTTGATTACGATGATATGACTTCTTATGGTAATTCTCGTCTTCATATTCCACCTTTAAGATGTGCTGACGGCCCACACGGCGTTAGATGGGGAGAGGGCTCTACTGCTTTTCCAGTTCCACTTGCCATTGCAGCTAGTTGGAATCCTTCTTTAATGTATGATATGGGAGTTTATATGGCTCGCGAACTAAAAGGCCACGGTCGAGATGTCAGCTTGGGTCCTTGTCTTAATATATGTCGGGATCCGAGAGCCGGCAGGAGCTATGAAGGTTATGGAGAAGATCCTTACCTAGTAGGTAAGATGGCTACTGCAGCAGTAAAAGGTTTGCAATCAGAGAAGGTTGTTTCAACTCCTAAGCACTATGCTTGCAATAATATTGAGATAGGCCGTGGAGGAGGCCCAGTAGTTATTGATGACTGGAGCTTAAGAGAAATTTACTTACCAGCCTTTAAAGAATGTATTCAAGAGGGTGAGGCCTGGGGAGTAATGGGCGCTTATAATAAAGTAAACGGAGATTACAGTTGTGAGAATAAGGTTTTATTAAGAGATATTTTAAAAGATGAATGGGGATTTAAAGGTTTTGTAATTTCTGACTGGCATGCGACTCACAGTACAGTCAGGTCTATTAATGCTGGTTTGGATTTAGAGATGCCCAAAGCTAATTATTATGGCAAGGCCTTATATAAGGCGGTAAAAAGCGGCATGGTAACGGAAGCAGTGATAGACGATTCTGTAAAAAGAATTCTCAGGACTAAATTTTTCTCAGGACTGTTTGATGAAGAGAGACTTGAAAATCACCGTCTCGTAGGAAAAAAAGAGCACGATAAGTTTTGCCTTGAAGCAGCCAGAGAAGCCATGGTTTTACTCAAAAACAGTAAGAATTTATTGCCTATAGATAAAAATAAAGTAACCACTATTGCAGTTTTAGGACCTCTGGCCGATAAACACACTTGCGGAGTTGATTTGGGTAGTAGTCAGATTTATCCTGCTAAATTTGATACTCCTTTAGGAGCCATTAAAGATAAAATAAAATCTAAGAAAATAAAAATAATCGATGATCCTAAAGAAGCCGACATAGCATTAGTGTTTGTGGGGCTTTCAGCAGATGTGGCAGGTAGATTAGAGGGCGAGGCAATAGACAGAGAAAATTTAAGACTTCCAGCAAATCAGGAAGCTTTAATAGATTATGCAGTTGGCAAGAACAAAAAGACAATTGTTGTTCTTTTGGGAGGCTCAGCTATTGCAACTGACAGTTGGGGGAAAAAGGTGCCAGCTATAATAGATGCCTGGTACTGCGGACAAAGAGGAGGAGAAGCTATAGCTGATGTGCTTTTCGGAGATTATAATCCAGCTGGTCGTTTGCCTATAACTTTCCCAGTAAATGCTCAACAAATCCCCTACACTGGTTGGAATTACAACGGTGAATATAAAACAGGAGTGGGTTATCAGTATTTTGAAACAAAAGGCATCAAACCTCTTTACTGTTTTGGTCATGGCCTAAGTTATACAAAATTTAAATATTCTGCTCTAAAGATTGTTTATGGTGATGGTTGGATAGGAGTTAGTGTAAATGTAAGAAATGTCGGTTTGCGAGAAGGCGATGAGGTGGTTCAGCTTTATTTAGAAGACCTAAAAAGAAGTATGCCGGGACCAAAGAAGGAGCTAAAGGGTTTTAAGCGCATACATCTAAAGCCTAATGAAACCCAGCGAGTTGCTTTTAAACTTACTCCGGACGATTTAGCATTGTATAATAAATATAAAAAGTGGGTGGTTGAGCCAGGGGCTTTTAGAGTAATAGTCGGAGGCTCATCGGAGGATATTCGCCTGAGTGGAATTTTTAAGGTAGTTGAAGGAATGGGTATTGTAGAATACGAAGGAGGGTTTTGAAATGATGGTTTGGGTAGAAAGATTTAGAAAATTACCTACATCCTTGATGTTCTTACATGTATTCTCAAAGGTTTTGTTTGGTTTTGGCTTAGGGTTGCTTTTGGGCAATATCTGGGAAGCAGCTGGATTGCCTATTATCATTATTGCGCTTGTTTTGTCAATTTACCCGGCTTATAAGATTATTAGTGGTAAGTAAAGCTAAGGGTTGATTTTATTATTTAACTAATGATATAATAGCCTTAAAAGAGGGGTATTAGGTGAAAAAATATACTATTGTTATTTTAGGTTTATGCATAATGCTTTGCGGTTGCTCAAAACAGGTTTCAACTTTATTGGATGTGGCTAAGAGTCAATCTCAAGCCCAGAGACAACTTAATACAGAAACAATACATTTTAACAACATTAAAAAGGCTATAGAAGAAGGTCGTATTAAGGCTGGTCTATCTGAAAGGCATATTCAAAGGATTATTGGTAAGCCAATGTTAATTCAAAATGAGAACGATGGGCAAAGGTGGGTTTATAAGCCAGCAGAAGCAACATTCTTTGATAATAATAAAATATACCTTTATTTTGATAAAAATAAACTTTTAACTAAATATAAAGTTTTTAGGCCAGAGGAAAGCAAGTAATGCGACGTTTCTTTAATTGGCAGGTTGCCTTTGGGCTGGCCCTTATTTTTTTATCAGCTCTAGTTTATTTTATTCACTATGCTATTTTTAGAGATTCCCACCATATCCATATTTATTTTCTTTAACACTAAAAATAAATCCTTTTGATAAAGAAGCATCAATTGAGGTTACTTGCTAGTTTTTAATCGGTTAGGTTGTAGAATTATTTAAAAGAGCGAAAGTGAAATGTATGAAGAATATGCTGGTTCGAAAAGACGTCAATCGACAAGAAATGAAGAGCGTACGCGAAATATGGAGATAATGGGAATTGTAAAACATATAAGGCCCTATGAAAAAAAAGATTTTCGCATGGGCATTGGTTTTACTGAGATAAGCCAGGAAGATAAAATTTTTTTAGATAGTTTTACTAAAGATAAAGAACAATGATAAGATTTCTAGTAAGATCATTAATAGCGTTTTTAATAATTGTAGTTTTGCTTGCCGGTGTATTTTATTTCATTGATAAAGAATTTTTGCTTACGAAAGTAATTATGGTCCTGCCAACTGACACCCCAATTTCTCTGGGGCGGGTGAGTTTATTAATAGATGAAACTAGCGGTAACATTCTTTATGGTTTTGAAATCGTTGATATGACTAATTTGCCGATTCAGAGAACAATTAAGGCTGAATATGCCCAAGTTGATTACGATGCTGATAGCAAGGTGGTCAATATCGTTCTTCATAACGGTACAGTTGAAGAAAAAAATATGAAAAATATTACCGAAGTCACCAATAGCAGTTTTGATCAGCAAGTTATAACAATTGATCCTCAAGAAATAAAGGATAAATTAGGGCAATTACATAAACATAAAGACGATGCAGGTATTTAGGGATAGCGTTGAGAGTGCTTGACAACTTAAAATGAATAATGTAGTATGATGGAACTGCGTATTATATGAAACTTATATCTGTCTATAAAGCTCATGATGAATTTGAAGCTATCTCCTTGAGAGAGCTTCTTTTAAAAGAGGGAATTGAAGCAGTTATTCAATCTAGACAGATTCCCATGTACGATGGTGTTATGACTCTTGCTATTGGATATTGGGGTGATCTTTTAGTCAAAGAAGAAGATTTAAAAGAAGCCAAAGATATTATAGATGGCTTTTTATTATAAGCATGCCAAATTATGGAGAGGTGCCTGAGTGGTTGAAAGGAGCCGCCTGCTAAGCGGTTGTTCCGTTATAAGCGGAACCCTGGGTTCGAATCCCAGCCTCTCCGCCATTCTGCTCCGCCAAGATGTTTTCACTCTTGGCTTCGCAGGAATAGGCTTTTGACAGGATTTTTTATCTGCTGAATGAGTTAGAAGTTGAGAACCCAAAAGGGTGCGGGAAAGGTTGTTTCCCGTGTTTTTGGGGTTAACAGCGAGTTTACGAGCGCCATTAGGGGATTTGTCCCCTACTGGGGAGGAGTTGGAAAACGACGACGTTCGATTGCCCAGCCTCTCCGCCAGCCTACGCTAAAGCTACGGCTGGCGAGCCAGCTTTTACTCTTAGCAGAGTTTTGAGATGTTCATATATTCAAAGAAGAAAAGTAAAAAAACTTATTGATTTAAAGACACACCCCAGCTATTTTAGAATCGAAATTCTTACCTGAGCCGCCTTCAGGAAGCTTTGACTTTTACACATAAAGAATTTATAATAATAGAGCCTAAACTTTGCTTTGATTTTAAGACCAGGCTGTGTTAATATATAACCTATCTATAACAAGGAGAGCAAGTTATGCCAGATACTTTTTTATTAACAGTTATTTTTATAGTTTTAACCACTATTATTACGGCATTTGTGAAAGGAAAGAGTCGAGATAGATGTTTAATAGATCTATCGGGTGATGAGGTTGACCTAGAGATGATTAGCGGCAAGAATATCTGGGGCCGCCTGATAGTAGAAAGCACTGGATTGGAATTTAAGTATAGTGAGCCCAATAAGGATGCTGATGGTCACGATGAATATAGCTATTTACTTTATAAAGCAGAATATGCTCAAATACAGTCTATAGTTCTTTATCATGATAAATTGGATAAGAAGAGAAAAGAAGTTCGCCTAAAAGAAATTCAGAAGACACATAATCCTAATTTTATAAGGCGCAGCAAAAGAAAGATAAGAAATTTCTTTGCCACGGTAAGAGATGCCATATTAGAAGTTATTAATCTTTTCGTTGGCCAGGCCAAGAAGTTTACTCCTGCACAAGCAGTTAGTGGTGGTCAGGATAAATATGTTAATCAGATGAAAGATAAGCTTTTTGGTTTATCAGCAACAGCCTACGAGCCTCTTCTAGAGAAACACATAGGCAAGAAAGTAGTTTTAGAGTTTTTAAGAAATAGCAAAGTAGAAGAATACGTAGGAGTTTTAAAAGACTATACGGCTGAATTTATTGAAATATTAGATGTTAACTATAAAAAAGAAGGTCAGGAAATCAGAAAAGCTGATTTTGTAGTTCCTAGGTCAGTGGGTTTAGTAAAACACCTGGCGGAAGACAAATAATGCGCCCATAGCTCAATTGGACAGAGTAGCGGTCTACGAAACCGTTGGTTCCCCGTTCGAATCGGGGTGGGCGCGCCATTTTGGTTAGTGGTTGTTGATTGATAATATAACATAGGTGTTAAGAAAAATATTACCCGATTCGAAGAAAAGAAGAGTTTGAGAGGAAAGATTGTTTCCTCTCAAGATATTCAGCTTCTTCGCGGAAGGAAAGGGAACAGCGAAGCGTTAGGGGAAAACCATCAGGGTTTTCCTTTAAGGAGCAGGAACATTTTCCCTGTGACCGAATTGCGGGTGGGCGCACCAATTATATAATGATCTCAAAAGATAAATTTTTTATGCAGGAAGCTCTCAGAGAAGCAATAAAGGCTTTTGAAGCCGATGAAGTTCCTGTAGGGGCGGTTATTGTTTATGAGAGTAAGATTATTGCTAGAGCACATAATCAAATAAAGACTTTAAAAGATCCTACAGCTCATGCTGAAATGATAGCTATCACTCAGGCAGCGAGCTATTTAAAAAGTGAGCGAATTCTTAATACAACTATGTATGTAACCCTTGAACCCTGTGCCATGTGCGCGGGGGCTTTAGTTTTAGCCAGAATAAAGAAATTAGTATTTGGCACTAAGGATGAAAAAGCGGGAGCTTGTGGTTCAGTAGTTGATTTAACCAATAATAAAAAGCTGAATCATAAATTAATAGTAAAAAGTGGTCTTTATGAAGATGAAAGTCGAAAGCTTTTACAAGAGTTTTTTAAATTAAAGAGAAAAAAGAAATAATGGAGAGATGCGTGAGCGGCTTAAACGGCACGCTTGGCCACCGCCTTTGGCGGGGTCCCGCTGGATGTATTTTTTGGTGAAGCGGTGAAAAGCAATTATAATACGGAGAGATGCGAGAGCGGTTGAATCGGCGTGCTTGGCCACCGCCTTTGGCGGGGTCCCGCCTCCTTTCTTAAAAATATACCTTCGAAAGCGGTGAAAAGCGTGTCGGAAATTATGTTTTATGTATATATCTTAAAAAATAGCAAAAACAAATATTATACAGGAATGACATCTAAGACGCCGGAAGCCAGATTAAAAAAGCACAATTCAAATACGAACAGGTGGACGAAAAACAAAGGCCCCTGGGAACTTGTTTATGCCAAGGCTTTTAAAACGAAGAAAGAAGCCTGGCTGAGAGAAAGACAGATTAAAAGATATAAAGGCGGAGGCGCTTTTAAAGAATTGGTTCGGAGAGATGCGTGAGCGGCTTAAACGGCACGCTTGGAAAGCGTGTGTACTTAACGGTACCCTGGGTTCGAATCCCAGTCTCTCCGCCATTCTGCTCCGCCAAGATGTTTTCACTCTTGGTTTCGCAGGAATAAGCGGTAGTTCTTCGAAGCTCCGAGAGGAGCGAAGTAGACTCCGCCAGTTGTTCAATGAAATCCTAGCAAAACTAGAAATGACTGCACAATTTTCCTTCCTATAATTTTTACGCTTGACTATTATACAGAAAAAAGTATAATATATTTAATCGTTCTAAAAATCACAATTTAATATGAAACGTATACCACAACGCACAATTGATAGAGTTCTTATCTATATAAGAACTTTGGAACATCTCATTAAGGAGAAACGCCATCTGATTTCTTCAGGAGAGCTTTCGCGGATTACAGGTATTAGTGATGTTCAGATCAGAAAAGACGTTTCTCGCTTTGGGCGAGTAGGTACTCCGCGCATCGGATATGAGATAGAGGAGCTAAACAGGACATTTAAAGATTACCTTCTGCAAAAAGATACTGTCAAGGTTGTCTTATTTGGAGTAGGCAACTTAGGAACAGCTATATTGAAATATCCGGGGTTTTTAAAAAATCGAATAAATATTGTAGCTGCTTTTGAAAAAAACTCCGCTAAAATAAATAAAAATATAAACGGGGTTAAAGTTTATTCTGTTGATAAAGCTCCGAGAATAATTAAGAGAATAAAAGCTGACCTAGGTATAATTGCGGTACCGGAAAATGCTAGCCAGGAAGTAGCCGATATTATGGTTTTATCTGGCTTAAAAGGAATTGTGAATTTTTCTCCGACATCCATCAGTTTTCCCAAAAATGTTACCGTAAAAGATATAGATTTCAGTTTAGAATTTTTATCACTTTTGTGTAATATCCAACACAGAAAATAAGGAGGCGGGTTAAGTGGTTAAAATTTTAATGGTGGATGATGACAGTGAGTTTTTAGAAGCTGGTAAATCAGTTTTAGAGGCCAAGGGATATGAGGTTATTACAGCTCAAAATGTAGCCCTAGGCAAAGAAAAGGCTTTATCCGATAATCCTGATATTATATTTCTTGATATTATGATGGAGCAGCCTGATGATGGAATTGATTTAGCTCATAAACTTAAAAAAGAAAATGTAAAAGCACCTATAATTATGTTATCAGGAGTTAGTAAAGTGAGTGGCTTAGACTATGGTAAGTGTGACGAAGTTCTTCCTTGTGAGGGATTTTTAGAAAAACCCGTAAAGCCCGAAGATTTAATTAAAAAAGTAGAGTCTCTTTTAAACAAATAGGAGCATGTTATGGCAAAAGTATGCGCAGTTAAAAAAGAGGTAAGCAAGGACGGGATAAAGCAGGAAGTTTGTGATGAAACCCGCGCCGGATTATTACCTGTTCTACAGGAAGTTCAGGATAAAAAAGGTTTTATTTCTGATAAAGACATGCAGGAGATAGCTGACCGCTTTGGAATACATCCAGTTGAGGTTTATTCTGTGGTAACCTTTTATTCTTTTATAACGGATAAAAAGGAAGGCAAGCATGTTATCAGAGTAAGCAATTGTATTACGAATGAAATGGCAGGTAATCAAAAGATTATTAATGAATTTGAAAAAGCCCTTAAAATTAAAATGGGCCAGACGACAAAAAACGGCAAGGTTACCCTCAAAATGACCAGTTGTATAGGTATGTGCGATGAAGCACCAGCGGTTATGGTAAATGATAAGTTAATAGGTAAGGTGACTCCCGGCAAAGTTAAAGAAATTATTAGGGGGCTTAAATAATGAAAGAGACTAAAAATAAAAAAATTGACAGAAATGGTCCGGTAATATTCAGTCCTATCGAACCATGGGCTGGATTAAACCAAGCCCTGAAGCTAGGTAGGAGTGAACTTTTGGATGTTGTTCGTGATTCTAATCTTCGCGGTAGAGGGGGAGCTGGATTTCCTACTGGCGTCAAATGGAATTTGGCAGCTGTAGCTAATGATGAGGAAAAGTATATTGTTTGCAATGCCGATGAAGGTGAGCCGGGCACTTTTAAAGATAGAGTGCTTTTAAGCGAACTTTCAAGATTGTTTTTAGAGGGCATGATAATATCTGCCTTTGCGATAGGAGCCAAAAAAGGGTTTCTTTATTTAAGAGGTGAATATAAGGCATTTTTACCTGGACTTAATAAAGAACTTGCTGATTTAAGAAAAACTAATTATTTAGGTAAAAGTATATTAGGTAAAAAAGGCTTTGATTTTGATATAGAAATTAGACTTGGTTCGGGAGCTTATGTGTGTGGCGAAGAAACAGCTTTGATTGAATCTCTTGAGGGCAATAGAGGTGAGCCTCGAAATAGGCCGCCATTTCCGGTTAACACCGGTTTCAATGGCCATCCGACAGTTGTTAATAATGTTGAGACCTTTGCTGCTGTAGTTCATGTGGTAGCTAAGGGAGCTGACTGGTTTAAGAAAATAGGTACTGAAAAGTCAGCTGGCTCTAAACTTTTAAGTATTTCTGGAGATTGCACCAAGCCAGGTGTCTATGAAGTAGTTTATGGTATAAGCATTAATGATGTTTTAAAAATGGTTGGTGCCAAAAACACTAAAGCTGTTCAGGTTGGTGGGGCTTCGGGTACTTGTTTGGCCAAGAAAGATTTTAAAAGAAAAATAGGTTTTGAAGATCTTTCTACGGGTGGCTCAATCATTATTTTTAATTCCAAAAGAAAGATGCTTGATGTGGCTGATAATTTCCTTAGATTCTTTGAGGAAGAATCCTGCGGACAGTGTACACCCTGCAGAGAGGGAATACCTGTTTTAATCGATGCTGTCGATCTTATCAAAAGTAGTAAGTGTGATAAGGCATATTTAGAAGATATTCTTTCTTTGGCTGAGACCATGCAGTTGGCCTCTAAGTGTGGGCTGGGACAGTCAGCACCTAATGCTTTAGTAGCTATTTTAGAAAATTTTAAGGATGAATATAAACTTTCTAAAAAGCCCAGAGAGGAGAAGTTGTTCAATGTCTAGTAAACCATTTTCAGAAAGTACTTCTCGGGCACCTATAAGCCAGAGAGGACAACACCGAGATGAATTTGATAAAAATACTCTGGGTAACCAGGTAAAAGTTGTTATTGATGATGTTGAAATAAAAGTACCTATGGGTTGCACTCTATTAGAAGCGGCCCAAATGATAAATATTAAGATACCTACTTTGTGTCAGCATGATGATTTGGATTTAGCTGGTGTCTGTCGTATGTGTATTGTCGAAGTGGAAGGTCAGCGTACATTGCAGTCAGCCTGTTCTTATCCGATTTTTGCACCTCTAAAAGTGAAGACATATTCGCCCAAGGTAAGGCGTGCAAGAAAAAATATCCTCCAACTTCTTTTGAGAAGACATTACGGAGAATGTTATTCATGTTCCAGAAACAACAACTGTGAGCTTCAGGCTTTAGCTAAGGAATATGGTGTTGGTACATATAAATTCGGTCATATTGCCGCACCGCGCTATGAAAAGGATTTATCCAGTTACTCGGTTGAACGCGATATGAATAAATGTGTTTTATGTCGTAGATGTGTTAGGACTTGTATTGACTTGCAGGAAGTTGGTGTTTTGGAAGCAGTTGATAGAGGAAGTGAAACTAAAATTGCAACCTATCTGGATCACCCATTAGCTGAAGTAATCTGTATTAACTGTGGTCAATGTATTAACAGATGTCCTACCGCTGCCTTAAAAGCCAAAGACCCAGCCGAAGAAATATGGGCTGTTATTGATGATCCTGATAAGCATGTTATTATTCAAACAGCTCCCAGCCCGCGAGCGGCTATTGGTGAAGAGTTTGGCTTACCGGCCGGAACAAGTGTTACTAAAAAACTGAATACAGCCTTAAAAAGAGTTGGTTTTGATAAGGTCTTTGATACTAACTTTACAGCTGATTTAACTATTATGGAAGAAGGCACAGAACTTCTTTTAAGGCTTAAAAAAGCCTTAGTAGATAAAGATAAAACTGTTAAACTTCCTCAGTTTACTTCATGTTCTCCGGGATGGGTGAAATATATAGAGCATTTCTATCCCGATGAACTAGGGCACGTTTCAAGTTGCAAATCTCCCCAGCAGATGTTTGGGGCAATAGCAAAGACTTGGTATGCTAAAAAAAATAATATCGATCCCTCAAAGATAGTCAGCGTATCTTTAATGCCCTGCTCAGCTAAGAAATTTGAGTGTGAGCGTCCTGAGATGGATGATTCGGGCTTCAAAGATGTAGATTATGCGCTTACCACTAGGGAAATGGCCGGAATGATTAAGGAATGCGGTTTGGATTTACCTAATCTGCCAGATTCTGATTTTGATGATCCTTTGGGTATTGGAACGGGTGCGGCTTTAATATTTGGAGCTACCGGGGGAGTTATGGAAGCAGCTTTAAGAACAGCCTATGAGATAGTAACAGGAGAAGAAGTTCCTTTTAAGAAACTAAATATTACTCCAGTAAGAGGCATGGAAGGCATTAGAGAAGCAGCAATTCCTATTAAAAAGGCTGTCAAAGATTGGAAATTCTTAGAAGGAGCTACGCTTAAGGTTATGATTGGTCATGGCACAGCTAATGCCAAAAAGATAATGGATATGCTTTGTAAGGGTGAATTAAGCGATTATCATTTTGTTGAGATTATGGCTTGTCCAGGAGGATGTTTGGGTGGAGGCGGACAACCAATACCAACTAGTCCGGCCATAAGAGAGGCTAGAGCTAGAGCTATTTATGCTGAGGATGAAAGTCTCACCTATAGGAAATCTCATGATAATCCTATAATTAAACAGATATATAAAGAATTTCTTACAGATGGCCCTTGTGGGCATAAGAGCCATAAGTTGCTGCATACTCACTATACGCCCAGAGGTAAGTGGATAGGTAAAAAGAAGTAAAAAAATAATAAAAATAGTTAAACAAAAGTTCCTGAGACAAGGATTAATATCTAAAATCAAGGGATAAAAGCAGATTAGCGCTACCCAGCTCATCTTTAGGAACTTTTAGATAAGCTGGGTTTTTTATTATCTAAGGAGATAAAGATGGGAAAAAGATTGGGTTTTGTGGGAGTTATTATTGAAGATAGAAGCAAACAGGCAAAGGAAGTAAACATGGTTTTGGGGGACTATGCAAAAATTATTGCAGCTCGTATGGGACTTCCTTATAAAGAAAAGAACTGCAGTGTTATTACCTTAATTGTTGATGCTACAACAGATGAATTAGGAGCTTTAACGGGCAAGCTTGGAGCTATAGAGGGTGTTTCCGTTAAGTCCGCTTTAAGCAAAGGTAAGTAAAATGAAAAAAACACCAAAATCTTTAAGGTTGCAATTAGGGCTCTTCGGAAGAACTAATACAGGAAAATCAAGTTTTTTGAATATGGTTGCCGGTCAGGATGTATCTATTACGTCCACAACTCCTGGAACCACAACTGATGTTGTTGAAAAAAGTATGGAGCTTCTTCCGGTGGGTCCGGTAGTTTTTTTAGATACTGCCGGAATAGACGATGTAAGTGAATTAGCAAAAAAAAGAATTGAGCGTAGCAGGAAAATATTGGATAGGGCTGATATTTATATTCTTATTGCTGAGGCTAATATTTGGAGCGAATATGAGCAGGGCCTAATCGAAGAAGCTCAAAAAAGAAAAACTCCAGTAATTATAATAATTAATAAAATAGATGTTCAACAACCAAAGGATGATTTTTTAAATAAACTAAATAAATATACACCATATATAATTCTATGTTCTAGCATTGATATAAAAAACAGAGATAGCTATGTTAATCCTTTAAAAGAGCATATAATATCTGTTTGTCCGAATGATTTCATTAGTCCTCCGACAATTATTGGAGATTTGTTACCGAAAGACGGAGTTGCGGTTTTAATTATACCCATAGATAAAGAAGCTCCAAAAGGAAGAATCATTCTCCCGCAGGTGCAGACCATAAGAGATGCCCTAGATAATGCTCAGGCTTCTGTGGTTGTACGAGAAAGTGAGTATCCTCAAATACTAAATAAATTCACTGAAAAACCAAATATAGTAGTTTGTGATTCACAGGTCGTTGATTATATGGTGAAAAATACCCCCCTAGATGTTGCCTGTACAACATTTTCAATTTTGTTTTCAAGATATAAGGGTGAACTAAACGAATCGGTGAGAGCTATTAAAGTTATTGATGCACTCAAGGACAATGATCGAATTTTAATAGCGGAAGCTTGCAGTCATCACCCCATAGAAGATGATATTGGCAGGATTAAAATTCCCAGGTGGTTGAAGGAATACACCAAAAAAGATATAAAAATTGAGACAACAGCCGGAAGAGATTATCCTGATAATTTATCAGATTATAAACTGGTTATTCATTGTGGCGGCTGTATGATTACTAGAAGAGAAATGTTGATGCGTATTCAAAAAGCCAAAGAAGCCAATGTGGGAATTTCAAATTACGGAGTAGTAATTTCATATTTACACGGAACCCTGGAAAGAGTTTTAAGTCCTTTTAAAGACACACTTTCTATTTTGCAAAAAGGAGAAACTGATGGAAATAGATAATACTAATACGGCTACATGGATTAAGAGTAGAATTAAACAGGACGAGATAGATAAATATCTTAAAGATGGTGAGGATTTTATTAACGATGAATTAATTGAAGCGAAGATAAAATCTAATACAAAACCAGATAGAAAGACAGTAGAAACCATTATCAATAAATCCCTGGCAATTAATACCCTTAGTTTAGATGAAACAGCTTATTTGCTAAATGTAGATGACCCTGAATTATTATCTCTAATGCAGGAAGCAGCCCTAAAAATTAAAAGAAAGGTTTATGATAATAGAATTGTAACTTTTGCGCCTTTGTATTTATCTAATGCCTGTGTTAATAATTGTCAGTATTGCGGCTTTAGGTGTTCCAATCAGGAAGCTGATAGAAGGATTTTGACTCAAGGCGAAGTAAGGCAAGAAGCTGAAGTTTTAGCCGGTGAGATAGGTCATAAACGGCTTATTGTAGTTTATGGAGAGCATCCGACTACTGATTATGAATATATCGCTGAGACCCTTAAAACTATCTATAGCGTTAAAGTGCCGACAAAGCATGGCTTTGGTCAGATAAGAAGAGCCAATGTTAATGCAGCCCCCATGTCAATTGATGCCTTAAAACATTTGCATAAAGTAGGTATTGGTACTTATCAGGTTTTTCAGGAAACTTACCACCATAAAACCTATGAAACCGTGCATCCAAAGAATACTATCAAGGGAAATTATAAATGGCGTTTGTATTGTATGCACAGAGCTATGGAGGCTGGAGTTGATGATGTTGGCCTGGGAGTTTTATTCGGACTTGCTGATTGGAAATTTGAAGTTATGGCCTTAGTTGCCCACACTCATGAATTAGAAAGTGTTTTTGGGATAGGGCCGCATACCATATCTTTTCCCAGACTTGAGCCGGCCGAGAATACACCCTTTACTAAAAACAGCAAGTATATGGTCAACAATGACGACTTCTTAAAATTAATTACAGTTATTAGATTAGCTGTGCCTTACACAGGAATGATTATAACTGCCAGAGAATCACGTGAGATGCGAACTAAATCTCTAAAATTAGGCATAACCCAAACCGATGCTTCAAGCAAAATAGGTATCGGGGCTTACGCTGACCATGCTAATGACCAACAGGGCAATAAACAGCAATTCTATTTGGGTGATACCAGAAGTTTAGATGAGGTAATAGGGGAATTTGCCGACTTAGGATATATTACTTCTTTTTGTACTGCCGGTTACCGCTGTGGCAGGACTGGTAAATGCATAATGGATTTGCTGAGAACAGGTGCTGAAGGTAAATACTGCAAACTTAATGCTGTTTTGACCTATAGAGAATGGTTGGATGATTTTGCCAGCGAAAAAACAAAAGAATCTGGAGAGAAGGTAATTGCCGAAGAAATAGAAGAAGTTAAAAATACTATGCCCAAGGTGTATAATCAATTTATGGAATACTACAAAAGGATTAAAGATGGAGAAAGAGACCTCTATTTCTAAAGATATTATTATTGCTTTTACTAAAAAGGCGCAAGAGATACAAAGTGGTTATTCTCTTAATCTGCAGCTTGTTGAAATTTTTGGTAGCAGGTGGTCTTATGTGGCAGGGTATATTGATAAGAGTGAAGTTCATTTACCACCAGTTAAATTAAAACTGACTGACAAAATAGGCATCCTTGTTTATGGTGATATTCGCGACCCTCTTATAATGGCAAAAATAGAAAGAGAGTTGTTGGAATTAACAAGGTGACTAAGGCTCAAATTATTAAGTATTTAAAAACTTCTGATATGAAACCTTTAATTAAAGAGGCCGATAGAATAAGGTGTCTTTATTGTCAGGATAAGGTTTTTATCAGGGGGTTAATAGAATTTTCAAATTACTGCGCGAGGGATTGTCTTTATTGTGGCTTAAGATCAACTAATAAAAAAGTAAAACGCTATCGTATGTCCACAAAAGATATCTTAACTGCCGTGAAGGTTGTGGCTGATAAAGGGGTTAAGACTATAGTCTTGCAATCAGGAGATGATTTTTTCTATACTAAAGAGAAACTAGTAAAGCTAATAAAAAGTATTAAAAAGATCAATAAAGGCACAGCTGTAACTTTATCAATTGGCGAAAGACCCACAGAAGAATATAAAGCTTTTTTTGATGCTGGGGCCGACAGGTATTTAATAAGACACGAAACCGCTAATCCTATTTTGTATAAAAAAATTCATCCTAAGCAGAGTCTTGAAAAGCGAAAGGCTATTCTTTATAATTTAAAGAAGATTGGTTATCAAATCGGTTGCGGTTGCATAATAGGGTTGCCTCATCAATCAATTGAAGACCTCGCTGAAGATATTCTTTTTATAGAAGCCTTACAACCTGATATGGTAGGTATGGGGCCTTTTATTCCTCAAGATGATACACCGCTATCTCACAATAAATCTCCAGCTGAAGGATTAGTTTTAAAGATGTTAGCATTAACTAGAATAGTTACTAAGAACGCACATATTCCGGCGACAACAGCTTTAGCAACTCTTGATAAAAAGCAGGGCTATGCTCAGGGCCTTAAAGCTGGATGTAATGTTATCATGGTTAGTTATACCCCAGACCGTTATAAAGTTAATTATAAAATATATAATGATAAAGTAAATACTGATATAAACGTTGCTCAGGATGCTATTAAAAAATCAAAAAGGATAATGTCCTTTGAGAGGGGCGATTCCCTAAAAAAATAGTATGAAAAATTTAAAATCAGCTCTAAAGAGTATTAATTCCCAAAAAAATGCAGTCTATTTAGAAACCAATCGGTTTGATAGGAACAATAAGGAAACCTTATTATTCTTAAAACCAATAAAAGTAATAACTTGTTTTAAAGGTAAAGATTTAAAAGAAAAAATTGAAGAAGTAGAAAGTGAAATAAATAAAGGTTATTATGCAGCTGGTTTCTTAAGTTATGAAGCCGGCTATTTTTTTGAGGAGGCACTTTCAACAAAAAGGAAATACCAATTTCCTCTATTGTGGTTTGGAATATATAAGCATCCACTTAAAGTGAAACAAAATTTTAAAGAATCACAAAAGGCCCCGAAAGTATTCTTAAAAGAAGCGGCTCCAAACATAGATTATAAAAGATATAAAGCTGATATAAAGAAGGTTAAAAGACATATAGAATGCGGAGATGTATATCAGATAAATTATACTTTTAAAGACAGGTTTTGTTATCCAGGTGATTGGGCTGAGCTTTATATGAGTTTAAGAAATTCTCAAAAAGTAGCTTACTCAGCTGTAATTAAATTTAATAATCAGATCATCCTTTCTTTTTCGCCAGAACTATTTTTTAGGAAAAATAAGAATATAATAGAAACTTATCCCATGAAGGGCACTTTGAAGCGGGGCAAAGACATAAAAGAGGATAAGCAAAATATCCTGCAATTAAAAAATTCCGTAAAAGACCGCAGTGAAAATTTAATGATAGTTGATCTTTTAAGAAATGACTTTGGTAGAATTTCAGAAACTGGTTCTGTTAAAACAAAAGAACTTTTTAAGATAGAAAAGTATGAAACTTTGCTACAGATGATTTCTATAGTTAGGGCTAAGCTTAAAAAAGATTTATCTCTTAATCAACTCTTGGGCAGTGTCTTTCCCTGTGGTTCAGTTACAGGAGCACCCAAGATTCGGGCCATGCAGATTATTAAAGATCTTGAGAAAGAACCGCGGGGTATATATACAGGCAGCATAGGCTATTTAACTCCTAAGAAAAAAGCTGTCTTTAATGTTGCCATCAGAACTATTGTGCTGGATACGCTTAAAAAGAAAGTCGAAATGGGCATTGGAAGTGGTATAGTCTATGATTCAAAGGTTGAAAGCGAATTCCAGGAGTGCCTTTTAAAAGCCGATTTCACTAAAAAAACGTCTTCAGGCTTTAAATTGATTGAAACCCTGCTTGTCAAGAGAAATAAGAAGATAGACCTCTTGGGATATCATTTAAAAAGGTTAAAAAACTCTTTAAAATATTTTGATTTTTGTTATAATGAAGGCGTAATTAAAGACAAGCTCCAAAAGCATCTTAAGCAACTCAATAATTCAAAAAGTTACAAATTAAGATTATTATATAGTAAAGCCGGTTTTTTAATAATTAGCCATAGTCTTCTAAAAGAAAATCTTCACAAAGACTTGAAGGTGGTTATTTCTGAAAAAAGAATGAATTCTAACGATGTTTTTTTATATCATAAGACCACCAACAGAAGCATTTATGATAATGAGTATAAAAAAGCCATAAAGAATGGCTTAGCTGAGATTCTCTTTTTAAATGAGCATAAGCAAGTGACTGAAGGGGCTATATCTAATATAATTATTAAGAAAAAAAGATATTATTATACTCCACCTCTTAGTTGTGGTCTTTTAAATGGGGTATACAGGCAGTATTTAATGAATAAAAATAATTTTCCTCTTAAAGAGAAGATCCTTTATAAAAAAGATTTATTAAAAGCAGAGAAAATTTTTATTTGTAACTCCCTAAGGGGTTTACGAGAAGTTAAACTTATATCAGGACAATAATGACATATCAGGCTTTTGCCCTAAAATGGAGACCGAAGACCTTTAGCGAGGTTGTAGGTCAAAATCATATTACCACCACCCTAGAAAACGCCCTTAAAGCAGACAGGATAGCTCACGCCTATCTCTTTTCTGGTCCTCGAGGCACAGGTAAAACATCCATGGCCAGGATACTGGCTAAATCTCTTAACTGCCTAAAATCTCCAGGCCCTAAACCCTGTAATAAATGTCAGAACTGCCTAGAAATAGATAAATCCAATAGTTTAGATGTCCTGGAAATTGACGGAGCTTCAAGAACAAAAGTTGAAGACATGAGAACCTTACTTGAAAATGTTAAGCTTGCTCCTTCGAACAGTAAACATAAAATATATATTATAGATGAAGTGCACATGCTTTCTGCTTCATCATTCAATGCCCTTTTAAAAACTTTAGAAGAGCCACCCCCGCATGTTAAATTTATCTTTGCTACAACCCAACCAAGCAAGATTCTAGCAACGGTTATTTCCAGATGCCAACGTTATGATTTTAGAAGAATTACCACAAAAGAAATATCTAAAAAATTAAAAGATATAGCTAAAACAGAAAAATTAAAGATTAATGATGAAGCAATATTTGCTATTGCCAGATCAGTTAATGGTGGCTTAAGAGATGCCGAGTCTTTATTGGATCAGATTTCATCATTTACTGATAAAGAAATAGTTGTAGATGATGTCAATAGTATTTTGGGAGCGGTAGGTAAAGAAGTCATCTTTAATTTAGCTGACTGTATTATCAAGCATGATACTAAAAAAGCTATTTCTATTATAAATGAGCTTATTGTAAAGGGTAGAGAAATATCAGTTTTTCTTAGTGAATTTATCTCCCATGTACGAGATATGCTTGTTGCCAAAGAAGCAGATAATTGTGAAGATTTAATTGATGCTACCGTAGAGAGTATTAAAAAAATAAAAGAGCAAGCAGAGGCCTTTGGCTTAGAAGAGTTGATTTATATTTACAGTTTATTATCTAAAGCTCAATATGATATTTTAAAAGCTCCTTTAAGCCGGATACCCATAGAGATGCTTTTTATTAAGCTTACAGGTAATTTTGAAAAAATTAATGTCCAAGAAATACTATCTAAAATTGATAATATTGAAAGTAATATAGATTCAGAATATAGCCAACCAGTTATTCAAGAAAAAACACCCATAAAACCCGTAAAGAAAGTTATTGTAAAAAAAGAACTGGATGAAGAAGAAACACAAGAAGATGACTATAGTGAGTCTCAGATGGTTGCTCTTGATACCGACTTTAACCGTAATGATTTCAAATCTACCTGGGATAAGGCCTGTCAGACTATAAAGACGATTAAAACATCCGTCGGCCTTTATATTTCTGAAGGGGAGGCTCTAAATTTTGATGGCAATACTTTAACTATTGGTTTTTATCCTGGCTTTGCTTTTCACAGGGAAAGTTTAGAGGTTGAGGCTAATAAAAAGCTCATTGTAGATACGTTTTCGGAATTACTGGGTAAAAAAATAACTATAGATTTAGTTGATATTACTACTAAGAAAAAAGAAGCTTCCAAGAAGACTAAAAAAATAGAACCCCAAAAAAAAATAACAGATGTCAATAACCCCATCGTTACTTCTGCTCAGAAGTTGTTTGGCGGGTTATTTGTAAATAAAGAAAATAAAGGATATTCTTCATAAAGGATTTTTATGTCAGTTTATACAAAATCCATAGAAAAACTCATTAAAGAACTTTCCCACTTGCCGGGGATAGGTCCTCGTTCAGCAGAGAGAATTGCCTTTGCTATCCTTAATAATGAAAAGATTGATGCTCAGGGATTATCTGAAGCCATAAGTGATGTTAAAAATAAAACCAGTCACTGTAAGGTTTGTTTTGGTTTAGCTGAGGGGGATATTTGTAATATCTGTAATAATCATCAAAGGGATAAAGAGACTATCTGCGTAGTGGAGAAATCAGCAGATATCTTTGCTATAGAAAGAAGCCATGAATATAAAGGGCTCTATCATGTCTTAGGAGGTAAAATAGCACCTCTGGATGGTGTAGGACCCGATCATATTAAAGTAAAAGAACTAATAGATAGGCTTAGTAAGGGTAAAATAAAGGAGGTGATATTAGCTTTAAGTTCAGACACAGAAGGAGAAATAACGGCATTATTTATATCAAGACTACTTTTAAAGAAGAAAGTAAAAGTAACTCGATTAGCTCAAGGTTTACCTGTAGGAGGAGATATTGAATTTGTGGACGAGGTGACCTTAGGTAGAGCACTTGAGAATCGACGAGAAGTAACTTAAATATTGACAGAAATAGTCTAAATTGGTATAATTCTAACCCTAATTGGAAAAGCCATGGAAATTGAAGTTTATAAGAGCAACGACAACATGTATGTTGCAGCCTGTCCTGAATTAGAGCTCTTTTCTAAGGGCAGAACAGAAGAAGAGGCTATTAGAAGATTAGAAGATTCAATAAGCAGACATTTATTAGCCCAAGAAAAAAGAGCTAAAGCAGAAGATGACATAAAAGATACCGCAAACTTTTATAGTTTGCGTCATCCTCAAATACATTAAAAAAATTCCTCGGTGGCTCAGTTGGTAGAGCGGGTGACTGTTAATCACTAGGTCGTAGGTTCGAGTCCTACCCGGGGAGCCATATTAAAAAGGTCGCATGAAAATGCGGCCTTTTAATTATTGACTTCCGGTGGATTGAGGAGAACCTACGACATAAAGAAAGGTTCTGACCGAGCGAGGCGAGGAAATGCCACACATGAGCGAAGCGAATATGTGGTAGAGTCCTACCCGGGGAGCCAAACTGTGTCACAGGCAGAACTTCATTTTTTGAGGTTCTGCCTTTTTATTTGATGTTTATTCATCAGATAATTTGCCCCACAGAGCCTAAAAAAGGGAGTTGACCCCTTTCAATCATTTACTGATTGGCTCTTCTTTGCGCGAGCTTAGAATAAGAATAGGTACTGCGTTACGGTTCGCAGTCCTACGCGAGGAACAACTCTCCAGCAGACCCTTTGCAATGAATAAGATTGTAAAGGTGCTTTCTTTGTGTTAAAATAATCTGGTAGTTAAAGAAAGAAGGTGCAGCATGGATCAGAGCCCTGAAGATGAAACATCCCTACCTGAAAATGACGATCAGATAGATATAACCGAACTCTTTTATCAGCTAAATCAGAGATTGAGTGTTATTGAGAAAAAGATAGATACACTGATTAGCAAGCCATCAGCTCCTAAAGACTCTTTTCGAAGTTTTGATAATTCCAAGCGCCGTGATAACAATAGGGATAATGATTTTCATAAGGAGAAAAGTTTTACCCGTGTTATCTGCTCAAAATGCTCTAAGGAATGTGAAATCCCTTTTAAGCCAACTGATAATCGACCAGTATTCTGCAAGGAATGCTTTTCAAAGAATGATAGAAAGGACTCTTTTGGCGCTAAGCGTGAGAATAGATCTAAAGAGAGAAGCTTTTCAAGAAGAGATAGTTCCGAGAGTTTTAAGTTTGGAAAAAAGAGTAAAGTATCTGATAAGAGTTTTGATAAAAAGAAGAAGTCAACCTCAGTTCGTAGAAAAAAGCGTATTTAATCTTTAATATAATCCTATTTAGTCATTCTAAACTATTTATTTCACAAAATAAACTGGATAGAGAGAACATGAAGGCCAAAGCGGATTCAGAGCTGGTTTTGAATTAAGGGCTAAAATTTTTACTTAAACTAAAAGTCTGCTTAATTGCAGAAAAGGAGGTAGTATGGGATTTGGACAAGGTGATGGATACGAGAGAGGTCCGCGAGAGATGCACAAGGCGATTTGCGAAGAATGCAAGAAGGAATGTGAAGTTCCTTTTAAACCTAGCGGAGACCGTCCCGTATACTGCAAGGATTGTTTTTCAAAGCGCAAGAACGAAAATCGTTAAAAGTGAGTTAAATGGCGAAACAAAAAGGAGGAGCATCCATGGGCGATAAAGGCCAAAAGGATAAGGATAAGAAAAGCAAACAGAAGCAATCAAAGCAAGAACAAAAACCAAAAAAAAAGCTTGGGAATTAAGAACAGGAACAGGCATGTATAGGATACTTGGGGAATAATACCGACCCCATCCGTTTTAAATATAACTACATAATTGTATGTGGGTAACGGGGACAGGAAATTATTCCGAACTGTTGTGCGTATAATTCAAGAGCGTCAAGGGTTAAAGTATGATAATTTCCAAAAATGTTACAAAATATTTTGGTGGGTTTCAGGTACTAAAGGATATTTCTTTTGAAATTGGCAAAGGTGAGATTGTTGGCTTTTTGGGCCAGAATGGCGCCGGCAAGACCACACTAATGCGTATTTTAACTTCTTATCTTCCCGCTACATCCGGCAGTGTTATTGTTGCGGATAATGATGTAAATAAAAATTCCCTGGCTATCCGAAGAAAAATAGGATATCTGCCAGAGACCCCGCCGCTTTATTCTGATATGACAACGCTGGATTATCTCAGATTTGCCGCGCAATTAAAAGATGTTCCACCTAAGCGACAGCACGTTCAGATAGATAAGGTTTTGGCGGAATGCAATCTTAAAGATGTCCAAAATAAGATTATTGCCACTCTTTCCAAAGGATATAAACAAAGAGTGGGTATTGCTCAAGCTATAATTAATGACCCTGAGGTTTTGATATTAGATGAGCCTACAAGCGGCCTTGATCCGGTTCAAATTATTCAAGTGCGCAATCTTATTAAAAGCTTAGAGTATAAAAGAACTGTAATTTTAAGCACCCATATCCTTACAGAGATTCAGCAGATCGCCCAAAGAGTTTTAATTATTAAATCCGGTGAAATTATTATTGATGAAACTTTAGAAAATCTTTTAAGAGATGCTGGATCAGATCTTGAAGATGTATTCCTGAAGTTGCATTCTGTCAAGGCTGAGGAATTACTATGAATAAAATTCTCGCGATAGCTAAAAAAGAACTAAAAACCTATTTTAGCTCACCGATAGCTTATATTGTTTTAATCATCACTATTTCTATTTTTAATATATTCTTTTTTATGATTATTGATCAAAACAGAGAGGCTACTTTACGTGATGTCTTTAAGGCCATGGAATTTCTATTTATTTTTATTATACCGCTTCTGACTATGAAGGTTTTCGCGGAAGAAAAGTTTACCGGAACAATGGAATTCTTAATGACAACCCCCACAAGCAACACCGCCATTGTTCTTGGTAAGTATCTGGGTAGTCTGATATTTTTTACGTTAATTGTTGTGCTAACATTAAGCTATTATTTTGTTATTGAATTTTTTGGCCAACCTGACCGGTTGGCTATATTTGTGGGATATGCAGGTCTTTGGTTAGAGGGGGCTTTATTTATAGCTATTGGGATGTTAGCTTCTTCGTTGACAAAAAACCAGATCATCGCTGCAATGAGTTCCTATGTTACGTTATTTTTGTTATATTTCTCAAGAAGTTTTATCAAATATTTTAGCGGCATAGCAGAAACTTTAATTCGATATATTGGCACATGGAGCCATGCTGAAAATTTTTTTAATGGACTTATTACAACAGCTGATTTGGTTTACTATTTAAGTGGAATTATTATTTGCATTATACTAACTCGAGTTAGTATTGAGAATCGATTATGGCGCTAAATAAAAAACACAAAAATCTTTCATTATTGTTTGGGATAGGGGTTACCTGTCTTTTATATGGCGGGGGAATCTCCTTTGTAGAAAATAGTTTTAGTATACTAACAACAGTTATTTCATTGATCGGCTTAGCTTCTGTTTTGGTCTGTTTTTCTGAATCAAAGAGAGGTGTACGAAAGCCGATCAAGGTTTCTCAATGGAGAAAACATGTTTTTATTGCACTTGCTGTTGCGTTTTTATTGTTCCTTTTTGTTGGAATTAACTATTTATCTTACAGGTACAATTTGCGCTGGGACGTAACTGAATCTCAACAACATACCCTAACAGAAAGCACAGCCGCATTTATTGAAGGGCTTGAGAGGGAGGTTAAAATAATAGCCTTCTATGTCGGTATGCCTCCGAAGTATATAGAAGACCTTTTCCAAGAGTATGAGAGACTCTCACAAGGGAAGATCAAGACTGAAATCATTGATCCGATTATACGGATTAGCTACGCTGCTCAATTTGGTAGTATTATCGATGGGGAAGAAAGAAAGGTTATCGCGCTCTCCGGTAAGGAGCGTAAGGATATTGATTTTACAAATCAGCCATTAACCGAGGAGCAATTGACGAATGCTATTATCCAAGTGGCAAGAGATAAACGTATTGTCTATTTTTTAACCGGTCATAACGAATGCAATATTTTAGATGAGGGCGTTAATGGGGTGAGTATACTGGCGAAATTATTAGCTGCGAACAATGTGGAAACTAAAGAACTAATGTTAGGAATGAAAGAGGTGATCCCTGATGATTGCGATGTTCTGGTTCTTGCCGGAGTGAAAAATCCACTAACGGAAAAGGAAGAAGGGATTATTGGGGCGTATTTAAAAAAGGGCGGTGATGGACTGTTTTTGATAGAAAATACTCCGGTTACTACACCCGATAAGCCCTTAACAGAAGAAGAGAAAAGCAAAAATCCACCCTTGAATAGTATTCTTAACCATTGGGGAATAAAGGTCGCTGATGATATTGTTGTAGATTTGGACAGCCATATAGGCAACGATGTGGGGGTTCCTGCTACTCGTAATTACATGCCACACCCAGCGCTTATTAAAGGTTTAGATTATACCTTTTATGTTCGTCCTCGCTCAATTTCAATTTTAGACAATCGACGTCCGACCATCAAAGTAGCCCCTTTTGTTTTAACAGCTTCAGAAAAGAACAGTTGGGCTGAGACTAATCGGACATTGCAGATTAAATTTAATGAGGGGATAGACAGACAAGGCCCGGTTACAATCGCTTCTGTTGTTTGGGAACCAAAAGGAGAGGGTAACCTTTCTGATACGCGGATTATCATTTTTACTGATGCCGATTTTTTAACTAATGCCTTTGTCACTCAGTACAGCAATGCTGAAATGGGTTTAAATGTCATCAATTGGCTTTCGGAATTGGAACACCGTGTTTTTATTGATCAAAAGCAAATCAAGGTTGAACGCCTTGATTTAACCAGCAAGCAAAAGCGCATGATAGCTGTTCTTCTTTTCGTTGTGCCTATCATTATTGTCTCAGTATGGATAATGACCTGGTTAAAACAAAAGGTCTGAGATTTCAGGCCCGGGTTCTAGAAAAAGAATGTTATAAGGAAAATATGCGTATTGCACAAATAGCTCCCATTTGTCTAAGTTTGCCGCCTGTTAGTTATGGCGGAACTGAACTGATTGTTAGTTCATTAACAGAAAGTTTAGTTAAACGTGGACATGAAGTTACTTTATATGCATCCGGAGATTCCAAAACAGGTGCCAGGTTGAAATCATTTTTTAAAAAAGCTTTAGGGTTTGGGAATGATTCGCCTGAATTTTGTACCGCAAATGCAAATTTTGCATTTCAAGATGCAGATTCATTTGATGTCATTCATAGTCACATAGGATTCTATGGTTTGCCATTTTCAAAATATGCAAAGCCACCAGTGGTTACTACTTTGCATAATGATATCATCAAAGAAAATGATATTTTTTTTGAATATTATAAGGATGTCTGTACATTTGTGGCGGTGAGCCAAAATCAATGTAAAAGAATGTCAGAACTTAAAGTAGACGGCTATATCCATAATGGCATTGATGCTAATCGTTTTAAATCTAGAGACAACAAAAAAGACTATTTATTATTTATCGGAAATATGAGTAAAAATAAAGGGGCTGATATTGCAATCAAAGCCGCAATCAGGCTTCAAAGAAAATTATTTCTAGTTGGAAAAGTAGACCCAGCCCATAAATTGTTTTTTGATCAAGAAATTAAACCCTTTATAGATAATAAACAAATTATTTTTGTGCCTTTAGCAGATCATCCACGTAAGCAATCATTGTATAGCAATGCAACGTGTTTATTGTTTCCTATTGATTGGGAGGAGCCCTTTGGTTTGGTTATGCTTGAATCTTTGGCTTGTGGAACACCAGTAGTGGCGTTCAACAGAGGTTCGGTGCCAGAAATTATTGTGAATGGCAAAAATGGTTTTGCTGTGGATTCATTTGAAGAATTTTTGAAAGCAATTATAGATGTTCAAAATTTAGATCCGCGGGATTGCAGAAAACATGTTGAGGAATTTTTTAGTGTTGAAAAAATGACGGATCAGTATGAAATGTTATATAAAAAATTAATTCAAGCAAGCTGTTAATCCTATTATAAAAAAATAGTCCTCATATTTTATGTATGGGGGTATTTGCCCCTGCTGGACAAAGTTTGAACAGTCCTCAAGATTTATCTTGAGGACTGTTTCATTTGAGGGTATAATTTAAGAAAAGAGGGAGTTAGAAATGAAAGCAAAACCGAATGTTATAAAGAAGTTGTTTAACGTATTCGGCATTACTTTTTTTATATGCGCTATATCTTTTAACGCATTTGCGAAATCCGATATCCCCGAAGAAGAAATCAAAGCAATAATGGAAGAGCTTGTTTTCCCCATGTCTGGTGTTACGGGAATGGTTATCGGGGTTATATCCGGAGATGATACATTTATCGTTGGCTTTGGGGAAACAGCTGAAGGTAGCGGCGTAAAACCGGACAGCCAGACAGTCTGGCAGATTGGTTCTGCTTCAAAAGTTTTCACCAGCAATATTTTTGCGGCAATGATTGTTAAAGGAAAGGTTAAGCTGACTGACCCGATTCGGAATTACGTTCCAAAAGATGTTAGGGTTCCAAACTATGAAGGGCGCGAAATTACCCTACTTGACCTTGCAACCCATACGTCAGGTTTTCCGCGTAGCATAG
>Ga0222679_1000185_pt1 | contig 25884 bp, 50 predicted proteins | sample AntAcemetagen939_FD_179843 | JGI IMG/M metagenome (GOLD analysis project Ga0222679, IMG submission 179843) | Saline water microbial communities from Ace Lake, Antarctica - #939 | ecosystem: Environmental > Aquatic > Non-marine Saline and Alkaline > Saline | place: Antarctica: Ace Lake...
AATGTCAAAGAGGTATCTGAATGAGATGTGATAAAGAATTAAAGATGTTTGAAGATATGCAAGAAGAAATGGAAGTAATAATGAAAGATGATTCAATTAATGTAATGGTAGAAAGGGCTATGGTTTTAGGTTATCACTATGCATTAAATGTCAAAGAGGTAAAAGATGGGTTGGATTAAAGAAAGAATAGAAGCAGAGCATAGAAAATATTATTCTATGAAGAATGGATTAGAGAAATGTAATCTTGATTGGGCTAAATTAGCAGAAATTAAAATTATAACACAATTAAAAGAAGAATTAGAAGAATGTGATTTGATTTTTGAAGAAGATAATGGACTAGGTAGGGATGGTGGTTATAATTGCGAACAAGTTAGAAAAGTGTTATTCGACGCATTAACATGAAGTATGGGAAAAATACAAAATATAATAGCGGACATATTACATGTCTTAATAACTATAATTGCGATACTGGGAACAATATATTCAACAGAGAAATTAATTTATAGTTTTATGTTTGGTGGATTAATGTGGATATGGGGGTATAGAGCAAATTCACTTTAGAACTAAATAACAACATTTATAAATAAAGAGTGTGTGTAATAATCATGGAAAAGGGATGTGGTGCATTATGTTTAAATTGTAAGAAAGCAATTAATTTCTCATCAGATTTATTTGTGTGTTTGGGTACTTATGAGGGTGATCGTACTGTTGGAGAGGATTATTTTCACATGGAATGTTGGAGGAGATATTTTGAGGAATGTGCAAGAAAAAAAGCAGAGGCAGTTGTTGGTGGAATGCAAAAAATTATGATGCCAATTGCAAAACAAATGACAGAGAAATTAAAAGCAGTAATTGGCCAAACTAAAATTGATGATCCGAATACACCTAAAATAATTAATATTTAATATGGAAAATGAAACAGAAACAATTGAAAAACCAAAATGTAAAAAATGTGGCAGTAAATTTACTTATATAAGATTAAAAGAGAGATCTGTTGTTTGTCGTAGTTGTGGCAATATAGATCCAATGGAGAAATAAGATGGTTGGAGTTGAGGATCTTAATCCCATTGCACAATCAGGTGTAACTTTGGGAGGGATCGGTTGGGCATTACTTATTTTCTTTCTTGCAATTTTAGTTGTTGGGATGATCGGTTTTGGAGTTTGGATGTATATTCAGAGAAAGCGATTAAAATATACAATCCCATTACAGAAAAGGATCGGAAATAAGGTGATCACAGTTGGAGTGTATAAGGCACAAGATTTTAAGATCGGAATGGCAGGAGATAAGTTGTGGTATATTCCAAAGATGAAAAAGTACATATCACCTGCAACATTGCAAACTGCACCGAATGAATATACTCATTTTGAGAGAGAGGATGGAGAATGGATCAACATATCATACCCTGATGTTGATGAGATTATGAAAGAGGCAGGGGTTAAATATATTGCAACTGATATGAGATCAAACAGGATCGCAATTTCAAATTTATTGGATCAGAGGTTTGCAAACAAGCAAAGTTTTTGGGAGAAATATGGTAACATGATCGCACAGGTTATTTTTTACATGTGTGTTTGTATCTGCATGGTGGTAATCTTTTGGCAATGGAGTGATATTGTAACAAGAACATCAGAGTTGTTGGGTAAGATTATTGCCTATGAGGATCTTAAATGCCCTGCAACACAAGGTGTTGTACCTGCAATGGTACTCCTTATGTTGAGGCCATTCAAAAGGAGATCACATGGCCTTTCCTGATCCTGCAACTTTCTTTAAAGCATTGGGAGTTGATATGTTTCTTATCCTTATTATTGGAGGAGGTGTTTATTGGAGTTTGATTGGGATCAAAAAGATCAATCCTGATTTTAAATATTGGTTTAAGTACCATGTTTTGAAAAGGAAACATGATGAGCAAGTTGTTGCATTCTTAATGGATGATCTTGATAATGATGTAAGTAATGAGGATTTGGTGCAAGGGTTAATTTTAGGCAACACAGCAACTCCAAATGAGGCCAATGAGATGCTTTATATTTATAAGGAATTAAAGAAATTGAAAGGAGGTATAAAAAATGAGTGATCTTAATAAATTAATGGAAAAGTTGAAAGTGAATGATCTAAAAGATCCTGTAAAAGTTGAGGAGGTTAAACCTGCCCAAAAGGATCTCCCAACAACAAATATTGGCAAATTACCTGTAAAAGCACCTGCCCAAGTTGAAACATTACCTGAAAAGTTTGATGATGATCTTGATGATGATGATGAGGATGATGAGGATGATGAGGATGATGAGGAGGAGGAAACAGAGGAGTTAAGCGATACAGTAACAAATATTGATGTTGATGGCACAGATATACCTGTTGAGGATCAAAACCCTGCCCATACGATTGAGGCAGAGATTGGTATTTTACAAAACAATGGAATATTTAGGAGAGAATTATTGGCAACTTTGAAAGAGTTGGTTAATGTGAATAAGATAAATGCACAAGCCATGTTGGATATTAAAGATATTTTAGGAGTTTTAAATGGTAAAAAAAGCACCAAGTGAGATTGATCAGAGGAAAGAGATCATGGATCTCCAAGCCAAACATGATCTTGAAAAGCATGATTGTACAATGATTGAGTTGAAATATCGCAGAGATAATGAGCAACGACATCATGAGCATGAGCAAGAAAGAGCAAGGATCAAGAGTGCAGAGATCAGGAAATCACAGATGAGGAGGCAGAATGGTGATGCATTCAAATATTAAAATGGATGATGCAACAAAACAAAGATTATTTTTAATTGGATTAGGTGTTGCCCTGATCGTTTTTATTGGTTTTATATTTTGGTTTGGTAACTTTATGCAAACAGAAAGTGGTGAGTGTATCAAAAGCCCAATATCATATTATGAGGAAAAATCAGATCAGATCTGTTATTGCAATGATGGTTTGGGATGGCAAAATCCAAGAGATAATAATCTTTTTGGAGTAGTACCATAAATTATATAAATAGTGTGCGTGTTATAGTTTTGCAAAATCTAATTATCAGGGAGTTGGTTTGGTTACCTCCTTTCCTCCTCCCTGATCATTGGTATAATGCAAGTGAATTAAATTAGGGAGGTATAAAAATATGGAAACAAAGGAAATTTTAAATAAGAAAGTCGGAAACATAGAGCAACCAAAAAGTACAGTTGCACCTGCAAAAGTAAAGATCTCATCTGTTGTGATCAAGGAAACCAACAAAGAGGGAAAAACAATGGCAAATCCTCTTGCACAGTTTATGGTTAAGCATCCTGATAAGGAGGAGTTAATTGTGATCAGTAAGGTTAAAACTTTTGATGGGGAAACAACAAAGACAATGGGTTTTTGGGTTACTTTTGATAAGGATGATAATTTCTATAAAGGATCTGCAATTGATCTTGTATTGAGTAAGTTAGGATGCAAGACTTTGGAGGAAACTTATGGGAAAGAAATTGATACAGTTACAGAGAGTAAGGATAGCCCTTATTTATGTTTAAAGGCATACTGATAATGTATCCAATAATTTAAATAGTTTTTTTTTATTATAAAAGCAAGTAAAGGTGATCACACCACACTCCTCCCAATATTGTGAGGCACAGGTTTGTGATCATCCTTTCGGCCTAAAAAAGAGGTGATTTATATTTCAGTTAGTTTTGTTTTTTAAACCTTATGATAATCCTTTGATCCGATCCAATCCTCTTGCCTCATCAGAATGCAAGTAAATCTCTGTGGTTTTGAGATCTCCATGCCCAAGATATTTTTGTATATCTCTGATCCCTGCACCTGCATCCTCCAAATGAGTTGCCCTTGCATGTCTTATCTCATGAGTTCTTATGGATCTCCCAATGCTTTTCTCTGCACATTTTCTTGCAATGTTGTAAATTGTTTTTTCATTTAGGTGATTAAACAAAGGATCTTGCATTGATCTTAATTTCTCAACAATATCATCCTTATTCATGTGTGGGGTGATCACTCCTCTGTGGAGATATATTTCAAGGATCACTTTGATTGTGCGAACATTCATTAAAACAGTTCTTTCTTTATTTCCTTTCCCTATTACAATCATCTCACACAAGCCCTCACATCCACTCTCAAACCATTTCTCAAAGTTAATGAGGTTAATTGCAATGGTATTGATCTCAAACCTCCTCAAAGCACCATAATATAAGAGATCAAGGATCAGGCCATTTCTTTTACTCTGTGAGTATCCATAGGTAATGATCTTTTCAATCTCCTTGTGTGAGATGGATCTTATTAATCTCTTTTTCTTTGTACCTGTTTTGGCCTTTGGGATCTCAAACTCTTTTGATCTTTTAAGAAATTCAAGGTAAGAAAGCATGTACCCTCTGCACACAGAGTTGTTGTTTTTGGATGCAATAAATTTGTTGATGGATCTTTGGGAGATCTCCTGATCCATAAAGTGCCTGTGATAAGTGAGGTAATGATATATGGATCTTTCGGAGAGGCCTTTGATCTTTGTGAGGTACTCAATGTAACCTGTTGTTTGGTTTGCCATTTTTATTTTTTGTGTGTGGGGTAATTTTTAAGGGGTGTCCTCTAATACATATTAGAGGGTATTTTAGGGATTGGAAAAAATAATTTTTTGTATCCTTAATACTACTAATACATTAGGGATTGTGCGAACCCTTGAAACTATGGATTGTGCGAACACTTGAAACTATGGATTGTGCGAACACTTGAAACTATTCGGTTAACCGAATAACTATATTGATCCCTCCTGTTTCCTCTGTGCTTTCTTATCCCAATAATATGATGATAACCTGTGATCACTCCCATCCTTTTTCAATACAGTAACAACTTTGGTTTGCAGTTGCACCTTTGTTAATCCATTGGCCATTGCATAACCCTCCATATAAACTCCACTCCTTATTTTACCGTCGGTGAGTAACTTAACAAATACCTGCACAGGATCTTTCTCTTTCTCCTCCTCCTTGCCAATACCCATCTCCTCCTGTGCAACTGCATTCCTTTTTGTATCCTTGATCAATTGATACTTAATCTCTGATGCCTCCCTTAATGCAGGAAATCTTAACAATCCTCTGAATGTTGTAAGTTTGGTGTAGTGAGGGTTTTTAATTCCCTTTGAGATCCATTGCCTCTCAATCTTTTCATTGATCCTTTGATCCCAACGATCAACAGAGTAGATGGATTTGTTTGGTGTTTGTATGATGGCAACTCCTCGTCTGACAACTGTGATCCTGATCTTGCATAAGTTCTTGATCTGATTATCAAGCACCTGAAACTGTGGCACACATTGTTGAAAAAAGTTGCAATGATCCCTGTTCATATTTAATTGTTTAATAATATCTTTCTGATCCTCATTATAAAAATCCCTGTTAAAAGCAACATTGATCATCTCATCTGCAATGCCATTCCCTTTCCATTTTTGCAAAAAGGCCTTTGTTTCTTTTCTTGTATAAATTAATGATCCTCTCCAATTAAACTTATAATCCTTAACTCCTCTCCTTTTCATTTCTCTTGCAACTCCTCTTGCAAGATGGATGGCCAAAGTTGATTTTCCCAATCCTCTGTTACCCTCAATAATTATTACACAATCAAATTTGTTTTGGAGGATATTGCAGATCATAATGATCATCTTTTTCATGTTCCATCTAATCAACATTTTTGCCATTTATGGATCACTCCTTGTGCAAATAAATCTTGACAAGATCCCATAAAAAATTAAGATTGTACCAATGGCAATACTCCATTGCCAATACCATTCAAGGCCTTGCATCAAAACAAGTACATCATCAAGGTATCCAAAAACTTTCATTATTTAATCCCTTTTGTGAGAAATCCATTAACTCCATCATCCCAACATAATTTAATATTAACTGCATCACCATCCTTTATATCATCCCTTAAAAAATGCTCATTAACTGCAACATAATTATATTCATTACCTTGCACAGTAAATGAATAATGTAAATATCCATGATCTAATGTTTGATTTAACCAAACTCCCTTAACAACAACACAATCATCCATTGATCTTATCATTAAAATAATTACGAATAAACTCAATATTATCAGTAAAATAATTACCAACAAATTTATCTTTGGCCTCTTGCATCTTATTATTTCATCCATCTTAACCTCCCTGCACAATATCATTCATAATCTTATCAAGATCAACCTCCTCTGTTGGCCTGAATATTAACCCTGCATTGTTAAGGGGTGTATTTAATTCATCTTTTACTGCCTGTAAAATATCAAGGATATTTTTAAATAATTCCTCATTGATCTCAAAGAGATCCTCATGAGATACCTGATCCTGTGTGATCTTAAAACTTTTTGACAAATACTCCTCTGTGTTGTTGATCCTCTCAACCATAGTTGTAACAGTTTTTTGATCTGCCTTTTTCAATGCAAACAGCACATTGCCAAGTAACTGCCTTGTTGTTGAATGAAATCTCTGCAAGGCCTCAACTCTCCTTTTCTTGATCCCATTATCATCAAAGGTACGATCCTCATCCAATTCCTCTGTGCCAAATTGTGAGATCGTATCCCATCTATCAAGCATGATCAACTGCCTTAAAATTTTTAATTGAGTATAACCATCTGCAACATTCCATGCATCAGTACCCATTGAAATATCACCTCCAATGTTTTGATCACCTGCCATGCAATAAAAAGAGTGTGTATAATATTTAAATGTTCTTATATCCATAAATTTATATATGTATTATGCATCAGTTATACATGGCTAAATTAGGTGATCAGATCAAGGCAAAGCAAATACAGGATCAGGCAGGTAATCCAACAAGAACACAAAGAGTTGCATACAAACAAGCAGTTGAAAGAAACCGAAAAGCCAAGATCAGATTTGATAATTTAAAGGCACAAGCACAAGAGATCCAAGAAACAAGATTTGTTGATCGTGTTGATACAGTTGATGAGCAATATAATATTTACAGGCCATCCAATTACTCTGCAAGGCAATGGAATAATATAAGCACAAAAAATAAGGCAAATATTATGAAATCTTATAATAAAAATCTCCAATATCAAATTGCAAAGAAAAATGTTGTGGTGCATGGTACAGCAACAAAGCAAGTACAAAAAACAGTTGCATTTACATTGGAGGATGTAGAGGGTACAAAAGATAATTCTTATAAAGATGTTTATGATACTCTTTCTCCTGATCTCAAACAATTCTTTGATACTCCTGATGTTGTACTCCAAAACAAAGCAACAAGAATTACAGATACAAAACAGCAGATCGCAGATAAGTTAAAATCTACTGATCAAAAGATCGCAGAGGTTAAGGAAAAATACAGATTAAAGATAGCAAAGAGAGAGGCAAGTTTCAGATCAAGATCATCAAGTTACAGGCATGATCCAAAAAAGAAAAAAAAGCATAAGGATAGGATCAATGATTATGAGGATGATCTTGATGAAAAAATCGCAGAGTTGCAGGGTTTCAAAAAAGGATTGAGCAAAGGATCTCAACAGTTAAATCAAAACAAAGATGTTGATTTTAAATCAATTACAAATTATGCATGGGATGTTGGATCTTATGAGGAAAGAAAAGAAAGAAACCGAAACGACAACAGAAACAATTATTATGATAGCAGAGATAAGGGAGATCTTGATGAGGCCTTTAAAAAATTGGGATTGAATGAAAAAACAGGATACTCAAAATATAAGAGTTCTGTTAAGGATTATAACAAAGATGTTGCATACAAAAATCAATTGGTAAAATGGAGTGATAAGGTTGGATTTGGCAACATCTCAAAGAATGCACAGGAGGTGTTAAACCCAAGCATCAAAGATTGGAGATCAAGCAATCCATCAGAGAAATTAATGTTTGATAAGATTGGAAATGTTGCAGGGATTGAGAGTGGCAAGTTGCAACAATCAATTTCAATTGGAAATTATGATCAAGCATTATCCAACATCAAACCGATCAAAGCACCGATCAAAAACTCTTATGATTTTACTGCACCAAAACAAACCTTTGATTTTAATAATTTACAATCATCAAAATACAATGCACCTGTTAACGATCGTACTTTTTCAGGAGGATCAGTTGCACCTGCACCTCATGGATCATGGAGTTATAATGATCAGATGGGATTGTTTCAAGCACCATCAGAGGCATCAGGCCAAGCAACTGCAACTTTTAGATCTCCAACAATCAAAGAGGCAAAAGAGATCAAGATCGCACAGGAAAAGGGAGATTTTTATGGCAAGGTGATCACAGGCCTCCCTGCACAATACCTGCAAACATTGGGAGGGATCTCAAATAAACAGATGGGGATTGAGGATCTTAAAGAGAGTGGTGCATTGGATAGTGGTTTAAGCATTTTAAATCCTGTAACTCATTACAAGATCTTTAAAGCAAATTATGATCTGAAAAATGAGATTGAGGATATATCTCCCTTTATGAAAAAATATGATAAGGAGTACAAAGAGTATGAGGCAGTTAAGGTTACACAGGCACAAGTTGATGCAGGTGGGGTTACAGAGGCACAACTCATGGCATCCAACAAAGAGAGTGGAGATGTTAATGCAATCATAACTGCATTGGAAAGTGAGGCCTCTTATAAGAGTTATAAGAAAAGAGGGCAGATCATCACCATTGATGAGTTGGTTGGTAAGAGTGATGCCTCAAATAAGATGCAGTTTGCTTATGGTGGTGCAACAGGTGTATCAAAGATGTTGCCTTATCTTGTACCTCCAACAAGGATTGTTATGGGTGCAGATCTCACAATGAAAGGATTGGATGCAGGGTTTCAGGCAACAGGAGAAACATCAAAGATTTTGGGTGTTAATGTTTCAGATTATACAATGGCAGGTTTGCAAACAGGTTTGGGTGTATTTGTTGCAGGATCAGGGATCAAAGGCACAATGGCCATGTTTGGTGATGGTGGTGCAAGTGCAGGTACAGTTACAGCAGTTACAACAAAAGGATTGGCAGTAAAGAAATTATTAACTCATAGCACAATTGTTGGATTGAGTGTGGGTGTTGGTGGTTTGGATGCTTATGGAAATTATAAGAGATCAGGAAATATATATCAGGCAGTTGGATCAGGTGTTGGTACATCAGGTGCATTATTGACAGGTGCTTATTTTAAACCAATGGTAAATAAGTTTAATGATTGGGAGGGCAATTTGGGTAAGAAACAGATCTATACTCCAAAGTTTGATCAAAAAGGGTTTGCAAGGAAATCAGGAGGAGGTAGGGGAGATGTTGAGGCAGTTTATATGAAAAGGTATGAGGGATTTAAGTTTAAGGATCTTAAAACATGGAAACCATTTTTAAAAGGCCAACATAAAGGATCTTTCTTGCAGAGGCAATACAGATTGGTTGATCCAAAAGTTGAGGCAAGATTTTTGGGTAAGGATCAAGCAACTTATTGGAAATGGCAAAATGGCAAACAGGTTAAGGTAACAGAAAGCACAACAAATTTCCCACAGGATGTACCAAAGCAACACAAACAATGGTTTGATCAATCAGGTGCAGTTAAACAATATTATCTGCCAAGATCTCAATTAAAGAATATACTTAAAAATAATTATCAAGCATCAGGATTTTCTGCAACAGATAAGGCATGGAAAGGTACAGAGTATGGAGATGATGTTTTAACAAATGTAAGGAAATATGGTAAGTGGAATTATAAGGGATCTCTGCCAAAGGAGATCAAGTTGGAGGGTGCATATCAATTTACATCAGGGAAAGGTGTATCACCTGCCTTTTTGAGAGTTGGAGGAAAGGAGGGAGTTTTATTAAAGATCGGTGGAAACCCTGCACAATCTCCAACAATATATCAGAATTACTTTAAAGGATCACAGGTAAATCCTGCATTAACAGAGGTTAAGGGAATGAGTAATATATTGAAACAAGATATTAAGTTTTACATATTGAGCAATCAAGCAAAGGCAGGGCATGTGCAGTTGCCTGTTGGTAAGCATGAGGTTGAGGGTGTGTTGCAATTTACTGAAAGGATACCGATCCAATCAAACTCTTTCTTTAAGTTTGGAGGCAGGAATGTTGCAATTGAGCAACAGATCTTTGCACAAGGTGGTGGATCTAATGTTGATAAGATTGTTGAAAAGATCGCAGGGATCAGGGGAGGAGGAGAGGCAGTTGCAGGATCTAATGCAATGAAAGGTTGGGGTGCATTAACAACTCCAAGTTACTCCTCAATTGAGAGCATTGCTTATCTGCCATCATTATCACAGATAGGGAGTAAAACAGGTGTTTCAATTAATCCATCAAATGTGATGAGTGTTAAATCATTATTGAAAGCATCACAGGTAAGTTTTGGAGGATCAAGTGCAGGAGGATCAAGTGTAAATATTTCAGGGTTATCCAAGATTGGATCAAAGATCTCATTGCCATCAGGATTGGGATCATCTGCACCCATAATCGATCTCTCATTAAGTAAGATCTCCTTGCCATCAAGTGTTTTTAATCCATCAAAGATTGATCTGCCATCAAATGTTGGAGAGAGTGGAGTTGCAGGGTTTGGATGGTTGGAGGAAAAGAAATCAAGATCCAAGAGGAAATTTAAAGATGCATCTTTCATAAAAGGATACATGCCTGATTTTACATCAAGAGCATTGGGTTTAAATCCTATTAATATATCAGGAAACAAAAATTTAATGAAAAAGATCAATCAGTTGCAAACAGGTTTTGAGATCAGGAAAGGAGTTAATGTTGGTAAGTTGATGGGTGGCAATGTTGGTAAGTTGAAAAATCAGATCAAGAAAAAAAATAAAGGTTTCAAAATGCCAAAGGAGATCAAGGTTAAATGGTAAGGCACAAAGTATATATAAGATCCTTTCTTTATTTGGATACAATGGATACAGAGGTGATACTTAATGGCAGTTAAATTGACACAACAGGATGTTGCAGATCTGAAAAAGCAGGGTTATTCAGAGGGAGAGATCTCAAAAGCAGTTGGGGAGATTGAGAAAGAACAAATGCAAAAATCTGCCAATCCAAGTGCAGTTGATCCAAGAACAAACTCACAACAATCTGCATTTTCCTCAAAGAACATGGATGATATTGCAAGGTATCAATTGGAGTTAAATGATTTATTAGAACAAACAGAGCATATCTTGAAAGGTGATGTTGTTGTTTGGATGAATGGCATGAAAATTTGGAAAGAAAATCCTCATCCTGAATTAAACCCATTGAATGAGGAGGGGATCAGAAAAGTTATGTTAGATCTGCAAAATTATATCAACAGGCATGTTATTTTGGGAGATTATGAAACCAATGATATTAATCGGATCATGAAAGATTATGGTAAGAAAGTTAATGATTTTATTTTTATGAAATATGAGGAGATGGGAATGGATACAGAGGAGAAAAGGCAGGAGTATGCATCCCTTGTAATGAATATTGTTAATTTAGTTTATGCATCCTATTCAAGAGCAAAGGATGGAGGAGAAAGGAGATCACTCCGAGAAATGATAAGCATACAACAATCACATCAATCAATGGGTAATGGGGTGCAACAACAACAAGGTGGTGCATCTCCAAGATCAAGAGGAGTGTTAAACCCAATGAGATATGTGGCAGGTAAATATGTATAATAAGAAACCATATATTGCAGTAGTATGTTTGATTTTCTTAATGGCAATGATCGTTTTTGTTAGTGCAGTTAAACCAACAGTAACTTTTGATGGAGGGTTGCATATTGAAACAACTGCACCATCTTATATCAGGACAGGGTTTGATCATGAGTTTGAAACACATGTTTTTAATGAAACAACAGGTTATCCAATAACATCAGGCATTGATTGTTATTATAATTTATATCACAAGGATGGTGATCATGAGGCAGAGGGTTATGATGCAGTACCATCACACACTTTTGATTATGCTTATACTTTTACAGGTGGGAATTTTACATCAAGAGGGGAGTATCAATTAAAGATCCAATGTAATGATACACAGTTTGGTGGTGGAGAGGAAATATTTTTTTGGGTGAATGATTATGGTGAGGAATTGACAGAGGCCAATGCATCATCTTTTAATTATTCAATGATGTTTTTAATGATCTTATTTGTTTTGGCAATTGTTGGTTTGTTTGTTACAGAGCATTATATTGGAAAGTTTGCATTGTATTGGATCTGCCATGTTTTATTTATTGTTGGTACTTTTAGTATTTGGCAATTTAATCAAGGTTATGGATTGGCATTCTTTGGATTGGCAGGGATTTGGAAAGTATTGTTTTATGTTTCAACAATCGCAGTTGTACCAATGATCTTATTATCAATTGCATGGATCTTTTACATACATGCATTCAATGAGCATTTTCAAAAGTTAGTTGATAAGGGTGAGGATACTGAAACTGCCTTTGCAATTGCAAACAAGAAATCAGGAGGTTGGTTTAATGGTAAGTAAAAAAGAACACATTGCAGAAAGGCAAAGGTTAAATTATGAAAATAATAAGGATGCAATTTTGATGCAACAAAAAGAAAGATATAATAAAATAAAAATAAGATTAACAAATAAAAATATGGATTTGGATATTGTTGAAAAAAAGAAAAGATTTAATGCAAGATCGTATGCAAGAAAAACTCCATTAAAAAAAGAATGTGGAATTTGTAAAACAACAGAAAGATTGGAGAGGCATCATTGGGATTATAATAAACCATTGTTAGTTTCAACTCTTTGTAATCAATGCCATGAAATACAACATATAAGAAATTTTGGAGGATCTAAATTTGGTTAGTAAGAGCAGAGTGCCAATGCAGGTATCTCCTATGTTTGAGCAAAGGATCAAGCAACTGCAAAAAGAGATCATGAAAAAGGATGGAGAGAAAATAAGCATGAGAGATCTCACAGAGAAAGTTGTTAAGAGTACAGATTTTGATGCATTGGAAAAATCAATCTTGAATGTTGCAAACTTTGATATAAATATTGGCCTTGATCGGAGAGGTAAGAAAAAATGAAACTCATTAAACCAAATGCAATGATGAGAAATAAGAGGGGTGCTTTTACAGATCTCTTTTTATTCATGATCTTTGCCTTTGTGATCGTGTTGATCTCTGTGGTTTGGATCTACATGGGAGGAATGGTAACAGAACAATTACATATCTCAATGGATGATATGGATTTGAGTGATACTGTTGGCAACAATGCCTCACAGGTAATTGATAATACAATGGGGAATGGAGGATTTAATGGATCAATTCAAGCATTGCATTGGATCTCAATCTTTCTGATCATAGGGATGATCTTATCAATCTTTATTGGATCTTATCTTGTAACTACAAAGCCAATTTTCTTTATACCTTATCTGTTTATAGTGATCATTGCAATCATTGTATCAGTACCAATGAGCAATGCTTATGAGAGATTGATGTTGGATGCAACTTTGGGATCATCCTTTTTGGGATTTGTTGGTGCAAATTGGATCATGCTTAATCTCCCAATATGGATCTCAATCATTGGGATCACAGGTGGAATTATAATGTTTAGCAGAATGGGAAAAAAGGAGGAGAATTATGGATATTAAGAAATCATTTATGTTTTTGGTATTATGTATAATTATGATCTCAACTGTAAGTGCCTTTGAGTTTGATAATGTTAAAACTTATGATACAGTAACAAGAGAGGTGACAATCAAAAACTCCATCATAGGCATCCCAACAAGTGAGGTCGGTGGTGGAAGATTAAACACTCCATTGATCAACTATGTGCCAATTTCTCCAGACAAAAAGATTAAGGTTGGGGAGTTTGATGTTTGGGCTTATGATTTATATGAGAATGTTTTGAAAGATGTCACCTTTGAGGATCGGAAAGTTTTTGCAGTTGCGATTGATGAGAAAGCCATTGTTGAGAAAGTTGTCCCAAAAGAGATCACAGTTGATTATGAATTTAGAAAAATGAGTTATGAAAAATTTGAGGTTGATGATTATAAGTCAGTTGAGGATGGCATCTCAAAGAATGGCACAATTTCATATAAAAATGAGATTGTTGGATCACACACAGAAACAAGAAAGGTTTGGACAAAGATTGATGTTACAAATCTTAAAAAGGATGAGAGGATCACAGTTGGGATTTTTACAACAACAAATGAGGGAGATCGTGTTGAGTGGATCCCAACATTGTTTGGGGTGGAAGTTCCTGAATGGGCAGAGTGGGTTGCAACTCTCAACACAGATCTTGAACATTATTATAATTTTTCACAAAGTAGTTCAACAATTTTGGATAGTGTTGGATCACTTAATCCATCATATAATGGTGCAGATTGGCAAGAAACAGGAAAAATTGGATATTCTTATGATTTAGATGGTGTTGATGATATTGTGGATTTTGGAGAAACATCAACTATTAATGGATTGTCCTCCATGACAATTGCAGGGTGGATTTATTCAAAAGGGAATTTGGGGGGGAGTGGATGTATCATTGGAAATTGGGGATCAAACACGCAAATAATTTGGAGGTTGGCATCAGGTGATATGAATTGGTATTTAAAAACAACATCAGGATTACAAAACATAATCCATCAAACTGAAATTTTAGATAACACATGGCATCATGTTGCAGTTGTTTATGATGGATATTATATGACATCTTATGTTGATGGTGTTGCAATAACAACTCCCGTTGCACAAACAGGAAATATTGTTTCAGGATCAGATAATTTTATATTTGGAAAATATAACACAGGGAATTGGTTTAAAGGGAGAATGGATGAATTTGGAATTTGGGAGAGGGCATTGTCACAGGCAGAGATCACAAATTTGGTAAATGGAGGCACAGGGATCACATGGACAGATATCTTTGGTACAATCCCATTTATTAAATTAAATTCTCCAACAGTTGATGCAACTTATACAACATCTCCAAAGGCATTGACTTTTAATTTTACTGTTTATGATGATAAGAAAGTGAGTGATGTTAAACTTTATGTTAATGATATTTTAAATCAAACAAATGCAACAGGGATCAATAACACAGATTATTTGTTTGATCTTGATTTGGTTGATGGTACTTATGAAATTTATGCAATTGCAACTGATAATGAAAGTACAACAAACCAATCTGCAAGTGTTAATTTTGTGATTGATACAACTCCTTTTATTGAGTTTTTAACTCCTCCAACTCTTGTTAATTATGCAAACATCACACAAGAATATATCCCAATGAAAGTTAATGTTTCCACAATATATTTTGAAAATATAACTTATAATTTGCAGAATATTAATGGCACAAACATCACACAATTTTTTACATCTGAAACTTATGATATTAATTTTACAGATATGCCTGATGCACATTATCATTATGATGTTACAATTTGCACAACAACAAACCAATGCAACACAACTGAAACAAGACACATAAACCATGATGCAACTGCACCTGTGATAATTGGTATTAACATCACAGATCTGCCATTAACATACACTCTGCCAATAAATTCCACATGGCAGATCAATGCAACTGATGATCATCTTGAAAGTTGTTATTATAACACAACAGATTATCCAATCCAAAAGATTGTAACATGCAACTCCTCAATTAATACTCAATGGACAACAGCAGGAAATCACACACTCCAATATTGTGCAAATGATACTTTGGGCAATGAGGCCTGTAATATTGATTATGTTTATGTAACTTATTTGGGAGTTGTGCAACAAGTTGATAAGGCAATTGCAGGAGAGGGAATGATTGTAACTTTCAATGCAACTCTTGATCTGATTGATACTCCAACAACAACTGCAAACTTTAATTTCAATGGCACATGGTATCCTGCAACATCATCAGGATCAACACAAAATCAAACAACTTTTACCAAAACACTTTTGATTGAGGAGGGTTGGGGAAATACCACAGGGATCACTTATGATTGGTTTTGGAATTACACAATTAATGGAGTTGTAACCTCTGCAAATATCTCAACAAGTGAGATCCAAATTTTCAGTTTGGCATTGGATGATTGTAGTGCATACACAGATGTGATCTTAAACATGAGTTTGCAGGATGAGGAAACTCAAACAATTGTAAATGGATCAGGTGCAGTTGTTGAGGTGGATGTTTATGTTAATGGGATTGATGATCCAACATTGCAATTGCATTTTTTCAAATCTTTTACTGATGATAACAATCCACAAGTTTGTTTGCCTTTGGGATTATTAAACTCCTCCCAATATACAATTGAGTTTGTGATTGGTTATCAGGCATTGGATCATGTTTGGGAGTTCTTTTATATGGATGCAGGGATCTTAAATGGGAGTAAGCAGTTTAATCCATTAACATCCTCACAGATCAATTTGAATGATCTTGCAACTGATGATAGTACATCTTTCTTATTCAGTTATTTTGATCGTGATGGTTTGGCAGTTGAGAATACAGTTGTGCATGTTTTTAGGAAATTTATTGGGTTGGGTACATTTTTGGAGGTTGAGAGAGCAAAGGGAGATCAGAATGGTGATACCCTTGTGCATCTTGTTGAGGAGGATGTTATTTATTATTTCCTGATCTCACAGAATGGCACAACAATTTACACATCATCAACTTATACTGCATTATGCCAAACAACTCCCTGTGCAATTCAGGTTGAGGCATCAGGTGGATCTGCAACATTTCCAACTGATTGGGATCTTATGGATAATGGTGTATACTCAATCAGATCTGATGCAAGTACAAGATATGTTAATATGACATGGAGTGCAACAGAGATGAAAAATATGAATTTTACAGTTTATAGGTATGAGAGTGATGGATCTTATGTGCCTATTGTAACAAACTCATCATCAGGCATTGCAGGATCAATCTTATTGTATGTACCACAGAGTGCAGGTAATGTGAGTTTCTTTTCAAGTGTTTATGAGAGTGAGAATTTTTTAAGATCTGAATGGGTTGATTTTGAGGAGAAATCACAGGATCGGTTTGGGATCACATTATCTTTATTCATGGCAGGTTTATTGATCTTAACTTTGGGATTGATGGCAGTAACAGAGGGTGCAGGTACATTGATCTTTGTAATGTTGGGAGTGCTTATTGCAGGTGCATTGGGATTGATCTCCACATCATTATCATCAGGTGTGAGCATAGTATCATATTTAATAATTGCAGGAGGATTTTTGTTATGGAAATTAACAAAAGGGAGGCAGTAAATGGGAGAGGATAGTTTCAAAACCACATTAATTGCCTTGACATTGTTTGTTGCATTCTCATGGTTGATCTTAACAGTTGCAGTTGATTTTGGTGCAGAGTATGGCAGAGATGCACAGGAGATCGGAGATGGATCTCTTGATGTTGTGAGTTTCCAAGATAGTGCATCAACAGTTGAGGGAGATGCCTCCACATATAGATCAAGGTTTGAGAGTGGTAAGGTTGATGATATTGATGATGCAAGTGGGATCTTTTCAGTTGCAACAGATATGATCTCTTTGATCACAACTCCATTTACTTTGTTATCAAGCATCATGGTTAATATCTTTCATGTGCCATCTTTAATTATAAATGTAATATTGGGATTGTTATCAATCTCTTTAATATTGGGTATTTGGAGATTGTTGAGGGCAGGGAGTTGATGATGGTATATAAAAAAGAACATAAATGTGAATTGTGTGGAAAGATCACAGTTGCAAGAACATCAAGAAAAAGATTTTGTAAAGATTGTAAAATACAAAATCACAGAGAGTGGAGAAAGGAATGGTTAAAAGATCCTGATAATTTACAGAAACATAGAGATGGGTTAAAAATTGCAAGAGCAAAATATCCTGAAACAAAACAAGAAAATCAAAAGAGATATATAAAAAAACATCCTAAAAAGATAATGGCACAAAAACAAGCACAAAAGATCCCATTAAAAAAAGAATGTGGGATTTGTAAAACATCTGAAAGATTGGAGAGGCATCATTGGAGATATGACAAACCATTTTTAGTTTCAACTTTATGTAAAGATTGTCATACCATTCAACATATTAAACATTTAGGGGAGGTAATTTAATATTGCATGGGCATCACCAAGTACAATTAATGCAAGTCAGGGCATGGATAGTTTCCTCCCTTATTTGAGTACAGTTACAAACTTTTGGTTTGGGAGAATGTTAATGATCGCAATCTTTATTATTTTTACCTTTGGGTATTTGAGAGCAAAGGATGATGATTATGTTGGTGCATTCGCAGTTGCATCTTATGTAACTTTTGTTGTTGGCCTGATCTTTTGGGTGGTTGGCCTTGTATCAGGATTGGATTTTGGAGTGATCATTGGGATTGTACTCCTTGCATCTGTGTTATTATTCTCACAGAAAAAAGATTTTTAAAAATATTTAGTATGGATCTTATTATGACAATTTTTACATAATAAGATTGAGATATTTTCAATTGGTAAGTTGAGATCATAAGATGTATGATGAAATTCAAGATTTTCTTTTGATCCACATTGGTTACACATATAATTAAATATCTTTAAGATTTTTGGTTTATTATTAAAAGATCTTTTTCTTATGATCTTTTTTGTATTTTCATTAGTTGAAATATCTTGATACCAATTTCTCCTTTTTTCATTGATTATATCTCTGTTATTATTCCTATAATTTGCCATCCATTTCTTGTTATATTCTTTTTTTGTGTTTCTGTTTCGTATATACCAATTTCTCTTTGTTATTCTCCATCTGCAAGTATCAGAGCAATAAAGGGGTGATCTGCCTCTGCCTTTTTTTTTAATAATTTCTTTTCCACACCCTTTACAAATAATCATAATCATAACAACAAATTATATTATTTAAATGTATCCACACTTATGTATCCATAGTATCCACACTTTTAATAAGGATCTCACACACAATTATTTATGGTGAGTGATATATTTAGGATACAATTGAAAGGAGGTTTTTTTTAAAGTGAAATTCGGACAAAAGAATGATAGAGGAGTTGCAGGTTTAACAATTTTGTTATCCCTTGTAACAATGTTATTTGTTATTGGACTTTTAGTGATGATCTTTGCCATGATGGGAGGAGAGTTACAAGATGCAACAACAGATACAACTGCAATCGGAGTTATTAATGATACTACTGTGAGTATATCGTCAGTTACTGATTGGTTTCCTATATTTATCGTGATCGGTGCTATGGTTGTTCTTATCTTATTGACAGTAATAATTATTACTGCAATCAGAGGGAGTGGTTTAATGGCAGGAGGATCTGCATAGTTCCGAGTTTGATCTTTTTATTATTTTAATAATGAGAACAAATTATAAAACAGATAAGGGTATGGCAGGTTTAACAATTTTGTTAAGCCTTGTTACATTCTTATTTGTAATCGGACTATTAGTGATGATCTTTTCCATGATGGGTGGTGCTATGGTTGATAGTGCTTATACCTCCACAACAACAAGTGTTGTTAATGAAAGTGGTGGATATGTAAATGCAACAGGATACACTTTGGCAGATTATGGTGCATTAAATGGAGTTTATTCCATTGATGCAGTTTATAATGCAACAGATGGTGATTTGTTGGATGCTAATAGGTATCTTTTAACTGATGGTGTATTGACTAATGCAACAGAGGTTAATTGGGCAACTACAAATGTATCTTACTCCTATACTTATGATGCATCAAATGGTGCAACAGAGGTTATGGGTGATACAACAACAGGGATCGCAACAGTAACAGATTGGTTTCCAATCTTTATTGTGATCGGTGCTATGGTTGTACTAATCTTATTAACTGTTATAATTATAACAGCGATTAGGGGATCAGGCCTGATGGATGGAGGATCTGCATAAATATAGTAGTGAGTTATTTATTTTTAGATTTGGGAGGGAAACCTCCCATTTCTTATATTTTCTTTCAGTAAATTTTAAATAGTGTGTAAGATTTTCTTTCTTATGAATAAAAGAAAATGTTTAAATTGTGGTGCAGATATTAGTAATAGAAATTTAAGGACAAAATATTGTACTGCATCATGTAGAAGTAAGAAAGGCCAAGAAAAATATATTAAGAAAAATATAAGATATGACATCCAAATTAAAAGGGATGAGGTTATAAAATTAAAAGGTGGAGAGTGTTATTTTTGCAAAACTAAAAATGGAATTATAATCCATCATAAAAATTATAAATCCAATGAATTATCAAACTTATTTTTACTTTGTGGGAAATGCCATCAAAAATTGCATATTTTATTAAAAAAGTGATTTTTTGTCGTCGGTAAAATAAAACCATCCATTTTAAGAGGCATACAACAACTTTATTTGATGGGGTGGCATGATTGATCACCTCTTTTTGAGTGTTTTAATGTATCCATAAATTTATATACTATTTATGCATCAGTTATACATGATAGTTAAATGTGATTTTTGCAAAAAGACAATTAAGGAAACAAACAGCATGGCAGAGAGTGTTGCAGGTGGTACATGTAAGAAATGCCATGATGATTATTTAAATGGGCATGGCAAAAAGTGGGATTATTAAAATGAATAAAAGAACAACAATAAATATTGATAAAGAGATCAGAAATAGTTTAAACAGTTGTAAGAAATATAAAAGAGAAACTTATGATGAAATATTAAAGGATCTAATTAAATCTAAAAAGAGATTGAAATAATATGGAAGATGTAAAGGGTGTGATTAAAGCCTTGATGAAAAATGAGGAAAAATTAACACATTTAGATGTCCAATATTTAATGGGGAAACATGGCAGTAATTTAAGCCAAAAAGAGTATCAGGCAAAGAGGCAAAAATTAAGAGCAGAGTATGAAAAAATTAAGAGGAGATCTAAAAAATGAGCAAGTGGAGAGATAATTTTGAGCAAAGTAATTCTGTTAAGATCCTGAAAGATGCGATTAAGGATGCACAAAAGGATCAATATCAGGCCAAGATTGATAAGGCATTGAGTGATACAATCGCAGGTAAACATAAGAGGAGTAAGAAATAATGGGAATTTGGGATAATGTTAAAAAATCAGGAAAGATGTTTATTAAAAATCAAAAGGCCATTGGCAAAAGAAATGCAGGGATCAGGGCAGATAATAAGGCCTATGAGAAAAAAGTACAGGCATCTGTTAAGGAGGCAAGGAGAGAGGCATATCACATCCAAGCACAGAAAAGTGCAAGGGTTAAGGCCAAGATGGATGCAGAGAGGAGATTTAACCCATCACCTCAACAACAGGCATCAGGTGGCATGAGTGCAGAGGCAAGAGCATTAATTTATGGATCAGGATCTTTTGGATCTCCATCTCCTGTAAAACAAGCAGTACAAAGGCAACTGCAATCAAAATCTCCAACAAAGAAAAAGAAAAAATCTACAAAAAAGAGATCACCTCAAAAACCACAACAATCTCAACAACAAAGTGATTTTCACAATCTCCTTTACAATTCTTAAAGGTATATGAATATATGAATATATACCATTTTTTTACCATCAAACTACTTATATATTATTACAGCATTATTATTATTATGTAATAAACTATTTATTATTATTATTATTATTATTGATATATATATGAATATTCATATATATAATTAATCACCACAATCCTTAAATAGTGTGTGTGAGTAAGATATTTATGGAAGATACAGATATTAATAATCCTCAATCATTGGGTGTTAAAGCAACATCAGTTAATGTTGCATCAGATTTACACAAGTTAGCAAAAGAAAAAGGGATTAGTTTTAAGGATGCAATTGAGTTTGGGATTATGTTTAAGTTGGCAGATGCAGATGGTTTTGGTGATTATCCTCCATGTAATATCATTACTATCCTCCAAACAAATATTGCAAAGTTTCAACAAATGCTTAATGAGGCCAATGAGAAAATTGAGCAGTTGGAGGGAAAAGAAAAGTTGGATGATGTGGTGGATCAAGAAAAGGTTGAGGATGCAGAAAAAGAGGCAGATGATGTTTTTGGAGGGATCGTAAAAGATGAGTGATGATGATATTAAAACAAAGAGAGCAGGTAACACAGTTGTAACATCTGTTAGTGTATCACCTGAATTTTCAAAGTTAATTGAGCAATACAATATGAGTGCAACAGAATGTTTCAGGAGAGGGGTTGCAGTAACACTTTATGATTTAGGAGTTGGGATGTATCAATCGCCAAAGAATGAGGCAAGGGCAAAATATATGCAGGAATTTTTGGGGAAATTAGAGCATGAGGAGAATTTGAAAAAAGAATTTGAAAAAATTAAGATGTTTGAGGCAATTAAGAAACATCTTAATACTATTAATAAAATATCGGAGGATATAAAAAATGGATCATGAAAATATAAGTTTAATTTTGGCAAATGTTTGGTTGGTTGGTGCATTCCTTTCTGTTGGTATATTTCAATGGATAATCATGATTATAATCTCAATGTTACATGTTGTAATGTTTTTTATAGCTACAAAAGAAAAAATTGATCGTATGAAAAGGCAACACATGAAATTGGAGGTTTTGCATGAGATCATGAAGAATGCAGAGCATCAAAGAGTAAGGGCAACTAAAAAACCAAGATCAAGGAAAAAATGATAAGGAGATTGGAGTTGGAGGTTAAAATGTTAAATGCAACAACATTGATGCAACAAACTCCTGATTTTGATGCAAAGTTGCAATATTTTGAAAAGTTAAGAGAGTTAAGTGATGAGTATCATAATGTTGTTTATGGAGGTACAAAAGAAAGATGAAATTATTTATTGATGGTAAGCACAGGCAGGTTGGTTTTTGGAGTTTCCTTAAATGTCAGTTGATCACAAGTATTGTGTTGTCAGGGATCTTGTGGTTGGTTTGGGCAATTGTTTTATATTTTATTGTTTATGGAGGATCTGCATAATGATTGATTGGTTGATTTTTATTGTTTTGGGTGCATTGATCCTTGCATCAATTATTGATTTAAAGTACAAGGCAGTACCCTCTGTGGCCTTAACAGGCATACTTTTTCTTGTGGCAGTAATGAGGGTTGAATATTTACATTTTGGAATTTTGGCAGGATTGTTTGCATGGATCATAAAGGATTTAATCGCAGATTTTAATGGATTGGATTTTGGGATGGCAGATATTAAGATCATGATCCTGATCGGTTTCATGATCCCAACAATGAATTTCTTTTTAATATTTGTGGGGATCTTTGCATTGTTTCAATTGGTTTATACTCTTGCATGGATCAAGTTTGTTGGTGGAGATACAGAGAGGCCTTTTATTCCCTGCCTGTTGTTTGTTTATATTGCAATGGTTTTGATCGGAGGAGTTGTATGATCAATCAAAGAGAGTTTGGTTTAATGCATGATAGGGAGTTGGATCGTGCAGTTGAGGATCATTATGCAGGAGAGGATTTTGAGTGTGATGATGGATCAGGCCATTTAATGTGTGAGGAGTGTGAGTTTTGTATTGAGTGTGGAGATTGTAAAAAGTTTGGTTGTGGAAAGGAGTTGGGAGAATGACAACAAGAGAAAAGATCTTAATGGAAAAATATAGGGATATGTTGGAGAAACCAATGATCTCAATTGGAGATATTGATGATCTCATGGCACAGGTTGATAAGTTGTTGCAAAATTACAGGCAAACAGTTGAGAGCAGAGATAGTTGGAAAGCAAAATATAAATTAAGGAATGATGATGCAAAAGATTATGCAGAGGAGATCACAAGGATCACAAAATTACAACAGCATGATTTGGATGAATTTGAAAGAAAATTAAAGGAGTTTAAGGATGTTGCCTAATATCAGAGTTACAGGGCAGATGCAAGTTAAGGCAAAAGAGATCGCAATTTTCAGGAGAGATTTTGGCCATAACATTGATACAAAGGCATTCCCATTTTCAAAATTAACTCCCATTGAGGAGATGATCATCCAAAGGAGATTAACATAATGGTTAAATCAATGCAAAAAAAGATGGATCAGATTATGAAAAGAGATGCACAAAAATCCTCCAAAAAGTATGCACCTGAAAAAACAAACAATGAGATTTTAGGATTGAAAAGTATTGCAGAGATGAGAAAGCAAAGTATTGGTGCAATGATGAGAGAGCAGTTATCGTTGGCATGGTATTTTAACGCATGGTATGAAAAGGTGATCTTATTGATCATGTTTGCATTGGGTACATGGAAAATTGTTGGGTGGATATGGTGATGGCACAAACACAAAAACAAAGACTAAAGGAAGCATACGACATTCATGCAAGATTCCATAACCACATGGGATATATTTGTTGTGATGGGGAAGAAGATTTATTAGCACTTAGAAAATTAATCAAGCAGATTGAGAGGGAAGCTATTAATTATGGGAAAAATAATAGAAAGAAACTTGAAAGAGAAAATTAAAGAACTTGAATTAAGAGTAAGGGAAATGCAATATATTAACATGCAAGTTTATAAAAAAGCTTATGACAAAGGTTACAGCAAAGCAAAAATTAAATACAATTCACCTAATGATTAAAAAACGAAATGGAAGATATGAAAAATAAAAAACATCTTGTATATGATTCAGATTTATGCTGGTGTTGTGGGAATAAATTTCCAAAAAAGAATAGTTGGGCTGATAAACCAAAACATAAATCATCACATCATTCAATACCACAATGCTTAGTGCCAGTAAAAAATATAGAAATACCAGTATGTAGAAAATGTCATGATGATATACATTCAGAAAAAATAAATGTAGATTATAATAAGGTTATTGAAATATTAAAAGAAAAGATTAAAAATCAGAAAATACATATAAGAACATTAGAAACTAAATTGAAACTAGGAGGTAAAAAATGAAAATACAATATTTAATAGATGTTAAAAAAGCACTTACAGATGTTCCAGATGAAGTCCTAGATATTATTGGATGGGGAACTGGTGAAAATACAGAAGGAGTAGCTATGTGTATTTGGGATGATGATTATATTTCTAAGTGGGAAGAATATAATAAGAAATATCCACAACTTGAAGAGATTGGCAAATGGATTTCAAATATCCAAAAAGCACATAATATAACATCAGAAGATAAAGATGCAGATGAATTTGATTGGATGGAAGAACCAATGAGTTCAGACTACAATTTCAAATAAACAATGATACCAAAATTAACTAAAGAGCAAGAATTAGAATCTTTTGAATCAGAGAGGTTGTCATGGGTTGAAGGTAATAGGATAGTATTCACAAAGAGAAACCTTGCCAAACTTTGTTTACAGGAAATTGACCACGCAATTGGATTAATAAATTCAGTTGATATAAAAGATGTTGAAGAACAATTTGAGGATTAGTAGGATTATTTTCCACCTACACGCCTTCGGGCAAGACGCTTTAGAATGAGCAAACGAAAAACAATACATTTAAATAGTAGAATGTATACATAATGTTACAATGAATTGCAAACACAAAAACAAAATGAGATTATACGCAAGACTTCCAACGACATGGAGTTCAAGAGAGTTGTGGGAATGTCAAGATTGTGGATCTGTTTTAGGAATAGCTGAAATTAAAGTTAAATCACTTAATTCAAAACCAACTCTCCCAGAAAGAACTAAAGACGCTTTGAATGTCAAAAAGGTAGTAGATGGAAATTGATACTTATAATATTATATGTCCATATTGTCAAAATATTTGCGGAAGCTCTGATGATTTTGAGGGATGTAGTCCTTTTGATGAAGATAGAATAGAATTTGAATGTGAAGAATGTGGCAAGAAGTTTGAATGTAGACAGGTTGCAACAGTGGACTATCGAACTGAAAAAAATTGCAATTTAAATGGTGAAGAATGTGAAGCAGGAAAATATCATTGCAAAAAGTGTGACAGCTACGATTTTAATATTAAATTAAAGAGAGACGCCTTACATGAAACTAAAGACGATAACAATGTCAAAGAGGTATCTGAATGAGATGTGATAAAGAATTAAAGATGTTTGAAGATATGCAAGAAGAAATGGAAGTAATAATGAAAGATGATTCAATTAATGTAATGGTAGAAAGGGCTATGGTTTT
>Ga0222679_1000188_pt1 | contig 25711 bp, 26 predicted proteins | sample AntAcemetagen939_FD_179843 | JGI IMG/M metagenome (GOLD analysis project Ga0222679, IMG submission 179843) | Saline water microbial communities from Ace Lake, Antarctica - #939 | ecosystem: Environmental > Aquatic > Non-marine Saline and Alkaline > Saline | place: Antarctica: Ace Lake...
TTTTTTTTGCCATTTCCGGACTTCTTTTAAAAATTTTTCTCGGCCTAAATCATGACGAGTAAGACCTTCTTTTTTTAATTTCTTTTCAACTACATTTTGAGTTGCTATTCCAGCATGATCAGTGCCAGGCATCCAGAGCGTTTTATATCCTTGCATTCTTTTGAATCTTATTAAAACATCCTGTAAAGTATTATTTAAGGCATGTCCCATATGAAGTTCTCCAGTAATATTTGGAGGGGGAATAACAATGGTGTATGTCTTAGCGTTTTTTTCAACATCTAATTTATCGGGATTAAAAAATCCTGACTTTTCCCACTGTCGGTAAATCTTTTCTTCGTTTTCTTTTGAATCGTATGTTTTTGGTAGTTCTTCCATTGATTTTAATATAACAGAATTATTTTTTTAGGTAAACAATTTCAAATTTGAGTTAGCATTAACATTAAGCCAGCTTTGTTTAGAAATTGGCTTTTTTTTATGAAAAGCAACAGCACAAATCATTGCGGCATTGTCTGTGCATAATTTTATTTCAGGCATTTGAAAATCAACATTATTTAGTTCTTTTTTAACAGTTTTTTGCAATTGATTTCTTAATTCTTTATTGGCGGCGACACCACCAGATAGTATAACATTTTTCACCCTATATTCTTTGGCTGCTTTGATAGTTTTATAAACCAACACATCAATAGCGGCTTGTTGAAATGAAGCAGCCATGTCATTGATATATTGATCATTTATTTTTTCTGGATTTTGTTTTTTAACTTCATAAAGAACAGCTGTTTTTAATCCAGAAAAAGAAAAATCAAAATTTTGTCTATGGATCATTGGTCTAGGCAAATTAAATTTCTGAGAATCTCCTTTTTCTGCTCTTTCTGAAATAATTGGTCCTCCTGGATAACCGAGTCCAAGTAACTTAGCAACTTTATCAAAAGCTTCTCCAGTAGCGTCATCGCGTGTTTCTCCCAAAAGATTATACTGATCATGTTCTTTCATCAACACTAATTGTGTATGTCCACCTGAAACAACTAAAGCTAAAACAGGGAATTCTATTTTTGAATTATCAAGCCAATTAGCATAGATATGTCCTTTAACGTGATTAATCCCTATAATTGGTTTTTGCCAACTATATGCCAAAGCTTTAGCGAAATTAACGCCAACTAATAAAGAAGGAATCAAACCAGGTCCATTAGTTACAGCAATTAAATCAATATCTGGATTTTTTGCTTCTTTTAATGTTTGCTTAAGGCATGGTTCAATATTTTTTAAATGTTCGCGGGCTGCTAAATTAGGAACAACACCTCCATAAGCAGCATGTATTTTTATTTGAGATGAAACAACATTTGATAAAATTTTAAAACCCTCGGCGTTTTTTTTAACCAAGGCGATACTAGTATCATCGCATGATGTTTCTATCCCTAATATAGTCATATTATCTTTACAAACGATATCTTAAGCCGTATAATATCACAATATGGCCCCATCGTCTATCGGCAGGACGCTAGGTTTTCATCCTAGTAAGAGGAGTTCGACTCTCCTTGGGGCTACTAATAAAAAAAATATCTTTTTAGAATAATATGTCTAAAGAATTAACAAAAAAAGAGGCTATAAAATATTTAGGTATTCCTGATAAAGATTTCGAGAATTATTTTAAGTTTAGTAAGGAAGTGGAAGGATATCAAAAAAGTAATAGAAGATGGTATTTTAAAGTTGATTGTTTAGATAAGTGGAAAATGTTAAAAGAGAATAGGACGATAAATTTATCTATGCCTGAATACGAAAAGTGTTTTGAATTCGCTATTAAAATGGTTTATGGTGGATTATCTCTTCATGGTATAAGAGGAAAAAGAACAGAAGTTCAGGCAGCCGATGATGTTATATTAGGCATTTTAGCTGAACATGCTATAAAGAAATTTTTGAAAAATAACTTTCAAACAGAAATAGAACTTGATGAAACAGTGCATCCAAATAAAATAACTCCTCAAGATTTTGATAAAATAAAAGACAATAGTACGAATAAGTTAAGAATTCCTAATCTTGGAGTTGGCATTAAGGCAAGTAAAATGAAAAATGCTTTCTTAATTTTAGGAGCAAATGAGGTAGAACTTATAGATAGAAAAAGTGATGTTTATATATTTGCCAGAGTGGGTTTGCCTAGTGATCATTTATTTAGAATATTAAGAGGCCATTCTTTTTTTGGCAAATTAAGAGAATTTTTTGAAAAAAATAAAGGATTTAGACAAATTGAAAAGCTTGGAGATATTCCAGTTTGGATTTGTGGTTTTGTTTATACTAATGAACTAAAAAAAGTTACAAAAATACCTGGTCAAGAGTTTTCCAATGGTTATAGATATGTTAAAAGTGTAAGACAAATGCACAATTCTAATGAGAAATGGAAAGAATTAATTAGTAAGCTTTAGGTCTTATTTTTTTATAGCCTTAGCTATTTGCTTTGCGATTCTGTAAATTACGGGCACGGTTACTGAATTACCGAGTTGTTTATATAAAGCAGAAGCAGATATATCATTGGGTAATTTATAATTTTTTGGAAGACCCTGTATTCTTGCGCATTCTGTTGGTGTAAGTTTTCTAATACCTTTATTATCTTTTATTATCGGAACATTGTGTCCTCCGGTACCCATATTAGCTGTTAATGTGGGACAGACACTTTTTTTATTCTCTCTGACATATTTTCTTCTCCATTGATAAACAGTATTTTTTTTAACAACATGATCTTTCAGCTTTGCGTATAGTGGCTTATTGTTATAGTAATATTTTTCATTAACATTGCTTTCAAGTAAATCAGAAATTTTTGTTTTTAACTTAATTGGTTTTGGGAAATCAAATTTATTTGCGTGTTTTTTGTTTTTAAATCCAGCTATATATATTCTTTCTCTGTTTTGTGGAACATTGCCATATTCCATACTATTCAGCACTTTAGTCTTTATACAATAGCCTAAATTTTCTAAAGTTTCTTTTATTATTCGAAATGTTTTACCTTTATCATGCCCTTGTAGATTTTTAACATTTTCAAGTAAGAATCCAGTTGGCTTTCTAGCATCTATAATTCTTGCAATATCAAAAAATAAATTACCTCTTCCTTTTTTATCTTTGAACCCTTGTCTATATCCAGCGATTGAAAAAGCCTGACAAGGGAATCCTCCAAGCAAAAAATCAAATTCTGGCAAATCATTTATGCCAATTTTTCTTATATCTTCGACAACTAGCTTGCTATCTGGAAAATTTAGATTATAAGTAGTTTCGCATTGTGATTCGTAATCGTTTGAAAAGACAGTTTTAAACCCAGCTTTTTCAAATCCTAATCTTATCCCTCCAATGCCTGCAAAAAGATCAATTGTTCTTAATAATTTTTCATTTGTTGATTTAGCTATTTCAGAAAAGCTTCGGATTATCTTGTAAACTACTCCTCTTATTTCAACTTGTTTTCTATACAGTGGAAGCATAGATTGATTTGCTGGTTGTAATCGGAATCTATTATTTTCTCTGTAGATTTTTTTTAGAGTTGCTTCATTATCATCTATAATCGCTACTACAGTTTGACCATTTTCAGCTACTGATTGTTTTTTTATTACGACAATATCATTATTGAATATTCCTTCGTCAATCATGCTATTACCTTCAACTTTTAAAGCGTAGAAATCATTAGCATCACCAGAAAGATCTTGATATGCAACAGAAATTTTTTCGTTATTTACTTCTATTGCTTCAATTGGTTGTCCGGCTGTAATAACTCCAATTAACGGTATATTGATAGTAATATTTTTTGCTAATTCTATACCTCTAGATGAATTTTTTGTTTTTACTAAAAAGCCTTTTTCGGATAACGTGTTTACGTGTTGATGGACAGTAGACAGGGCAGAAAGATTAAAATTATTTTTTATTTCTTTAAAAGTAGGTGCAACACCATAGCGTTTGATATATTTAGTAATATACTTAAATATTTCTTTTTGTCTTTTGGTTAAAGTAGCCATGTTTGATAATAATTAATTCAATGTTATAATTATATTATAACCGAAAATCCACCGAAAATGAAGTTGAGTTATCCACAGAGTGAAATAATAAATTATAGAAAACAAAAGAACATATAATAAAAAAATGAATAAAGAATTACAAGAAGTAATTAAAAAAAGTGGGAATAATCTGCATTTTGATGTCGTCGATTTTTTAGAGGATAAAGAATGGGAAGTTGGTTTAAATTCTTATTATTATGATGATACAAATTCTAAACCAAGAGAAATAGATATAGTAGCAAATAAATGTATAAATACTTTAATAGGGACATCTGAACCCAAGCATCGTTTTTTTGTTTATTTATTAATAGAATGCAAATACTTTAATCGAGAGATAGCTTTTAGATTACATAAGACAAAAGACAGTGAACGCAAAGAAGCTTTTTCTGTTATAGGTATGGATAAAAATGAAATATTTGAATATGCTGAAATTAATTCGCAAATTAATAGGATCCACTATTTATCTGATTGTGATTTAGTTGGTAGATTATATGATACATATAAAGATCAGGACAGCAGAATATTCAATGCTATTACTCAACCAATCAAATCTCTTATATTTTTTGAGGACAGAATACACGAAAACGCAATTTTTTATCCATTGAGTATTTATAGTGGAATTAATGGAATATATAAAATAAATGAGAAAAAAGATCTTTCACAATTACCAAAACTTAAAATGTCAAAAACATTACCATTCGGAATTAAATATTCTTATAAACTTAATGAAAATCTAGAAAATCGTTCTTTTTTTATAGATTTTGTTAATTTTAATAATTTATCAAGTTATATAGATAAAATTGATGATGAGGCAAGTCTTATAAAAGATTATTTTATATATGCTGAAGATGAAAGAAGATTTAAACAAAGAATAAATGAACACACAGGAGCAAGAGGAGTAAATGGCTATCGTTAAAAGCTTTTAAAATTCAAATTAAACTGTTATATTAATTATAGTTTATTTAATTCAGGAATCATTATATGCCATTTCTGAATTTCTTGGATTATAAATTTCAAATTCTCAATGCAATAGGCTACTAGTAAAAAATATGGCTACTATAAATAAAAACGTTACAATCAAACAATTTCAGGAATTTATTAAGGAGGTATATGGATTATCTAATGATCGGTGTTTTAGTTTGGGCGATATGATTGTTAATATGGAACGTTTCTTAATGAGAGGTCTTAAAGGTATTAGAAAAAGAAACGATCAAAAAGCTAAAATTAATTTACTGTTTTCTTTAAGCTGGTTTATGTCAATTATGAACCGTCTTCATATTAGCATTGAAGATGAAGTTTGGAAGCGATTTCCTTATCTTTGTTCCTACTGTGGAACTTATCCTTGTGTTTGTAAAAAAGAAAAAATTAAGAAAAGAAAAAAGGTTGTTGTTGATAATAAAGAGCGTCCTAAAACTTTAAAACAATTTCAAAAGATGTTTGATGATATTTATCCATCGGCTGCTCGAACCTTGGAACATGCTGGGGTTCATTTAGCAGAAGAAATGGGCGAGTTTTCAGAGGCAGTCATGGCTTTCAGAGGCGCTCATAAGGATGAAGATTTTAGTCAGATGGAATTAGAAGCAGCTGATTTGTTTTCATGTTTAGCTGGTGTTTTTAATTCATTGGAAGGAGATATAGCTGATGGATTGGCCAAGCTGTATTCAAAAAACTGTCACGTTTGCAAAAAAGTGCCTTGTACCTGCAGTTTTAGTTATATCGTTAATTATAAATCTTAATTTTTTTAAAATTTTAATTGAAGCTCGACTCCTCGCAGGGCTACTAATATGCTTTCTAGAGATAAATATTATTTAAAAATAAGCAAGGCGACTGATTTAAAAAGTCCGAAAGAAAGATTAATCTATCGGGCTTTTGAGATTTTACCAGGCGCCTTGGCTTGGCTGACTATTTTGGGGGTAATTTTTTTATCTTGGCTTAATCCGGCTTTTATCGCAATTTTTATTATTACTTTTGATATTTATTGGGTTTTAAAAACCATTTATCTGTCTTTCCATTTAAGGATAAGTTATAAGCAGATGCAGAACAATATAAAAATTAACTGGATGGAAAAAGTAAAAGCGATTAAAAATAAAAATTACAAAGATTATTATCATCTAATAATTCTACCTGTTTATAAAGAACCGTATCAAGTAATAAAGGAAACTATTCAAGCGATACTTAATACTGGATATCCTAATGATAAAATGATGATTATTTTAGCGATTGAAGAAAGAGCTGGAGAATCTGCTCAAAAAATAGCAGAAAGAATAAAGCTAGAATATTCTAATAATTTTTATAAATTTTTAATCACAGTTCATCCAGAAGATATTGTTGGCGAATTAGCTGGTAAAGGGGCTAATTCAACCTGGGCAGCTCGTCAAGCAAAAAAAGAATTAATTGATAAACTAAAAATTCCTTATAAAAATGTTATCGTTTCTTGTTTTGATATTGATACTCAAGTTTATCCTAAATATTTTTCTTGTTTAACATATCATTATTTAACTGCTAAAAATCCAACCAGAACAAGCTATCAGCCTGTTCCTGTTTATCATAACAATATTTGGAAAGCGCCTTGTATCTCTAGGGTTGTTGCTACTTCAGGAACATTTTGGCAAATGATCCAGCAGCAAAGACCCGAACGCCTTTCTACTTTTTCTTCTCAGTCAATGAGTTTTAAAGCTTTAAACGAAGTTGATTTTTGGCCTGTCAATATGGTTTCTGAAGATTCGCGGATATTTTGGCAGAATTTGCTTTATTATAACGGGGATTATAAAGTTATCCCTTTAAATTATCCTGTTTCGATGGATGCTAATCTATCAGATAACTTTTTTAAGACATCTCTTAATGTCTATATTCAACAGAGACGTTGGGGTTGGGGAGTAGAAAATATTCCTTTTCTATTTTTTGGATTTTATAAGAATAAAAAAATTAATTTAATGAAAAAAATCCATTGGATATGGATTCAGCTTGAAGGTTTTTGGTCTTGGGCAACTAATGCTTTACTTATTTTCCTTCTTGGTTGGTTGCCTTTATATCTAGGAGGAGATAAATTTAATATTACTGTTTTGTCATATAATTTACCTAGAATTACTAGAATATTAATGACTATAGCAATGATTGGCTTAATTGGTTCAGCTATTTATAGTATGTTGCTCTTGCCTAAGCGACCTAATAAATATATAGGGATTAAAGGATTTTTTAAAAGTCTTGGTATGATTGTTCAATGGATTCTAGTCCCTTTTACTATTCTTATCTTTGGAGCTATTCCTGGGCTTGAAGCACAAACGCGTTTAATGCTTGGAAAATATATGGGATTTTGGGTAACTCCCAAAAAGAAATAATTACTCAAGATGAACATCTTTATTGATGTTTTTTAATTTTAATTCAAGGTTTTTGTTTATAAGATTATTTTTTAAAACTATTCTGGCTGCTTGACGAGTTTTTTTAATTAATTCTAAATTATTTAGCGAAGCCATTGCTAAATCAGGTAGTCCCCATTGTCTAGTTCCTATAAAATCGCCAGCTCCTCTAATTTTCAAATCTTTTTCAGCTAATTCAAAACCGTCCTTAGCTGTTAACATTGCTTTTAATCGTTGATGAGTTTTTTTAGCGTTGGAATCGGTAAATAAGAAGCAATATGACTGAATCTTTCCTCTGCCAATTCGTCCTCTGAATTGATGTAATTGCGCTAGACCAAATCTATCAGATCCCTCAATAATCATTACTGTAGCGTTAGGAATATCAACGCCTACTTCAACAACTGAAGTTGAAATTAAAATATCAGTTTTTGCTTTTTTAAATTCATCCATAATTTTTTCTTTTTCTTTGGGTTTTAATTTGCCATGAAGCATTGCTAGTTTAAATTCAGGGAAAATCTTTTTTGAAAGTTTCTCGTATTCTTGTGTTACAGATTTAATTTCTGTTAACTTATTCGACTCTTCAATCAAGGGGCAAATAACAAAAACTTGTCTTTTCTGTTTTATTTGCTTTTTAATAAAATTATATGTCTTATCACGATTTTTAGAAGAAACAATTTCAGTTATAATTTTTTGTCTGCCTTTAGGCATTTCTTTAATTAAAGAAATATCAAGATCGCCATAAATAGTTAAAGCCAAGGTTCGTGGAATGGGGGTAGCGGTCATTGAAAGTAAATGGGGGATAGTAGACAAACCGTCGTCTATTTGACAGATTTTTTTTTGCAAAGCGGCTCTTTGAGCCACGCCGAATCTATGTTGTTCATCAATAATAGCTAAAGCCAGATTTTTAAAAGATAAATCTTTCTGAATAACGGCGTGAGTTCCAATAATAATATCTATTTTGCCTTCAGCAATTTTTTTCTTTAACTTTGCATCTTTGTTATTTCTTGTTAATAAACATATTTTTACATCTGATTTTCTAAGCATTTCTTTAAATGTTTGAAAATGCTGGTTAGCTAAAATTTCAGTTGGAGCCATTATGGCTGTCTGGTATTTTTGTTTTGCAACCACTAAAGCTGTCATAATTGCAACAATAGTTTTGCCTGAGCCAACATCGCCGTTAAGCAGGCGATTCATAGGATTATCTTTAGCTATATCTTGAAATATTTCCCAAGTAGCTATTTTTTGATGATCAGTTAATTTAAATGGAAGATTTTCAACAAATGGTTTAATTAATTTTTTATTAAATGGCAATTTAATAGATTTTTCTTCATTTAATTTTTGCTTTTGTTGTAAAGAAACCAATTGTATTAAAAAAAGCTCATTAAAAGCTAGTCGTTCGCGAGCTTTTTTTGCTAACAAAAGATTTTCAGGAAAATGAATTTGCCTAACAGCTTCAGGTAAATCCATTAAGCTAAATCTATTTTTTATCTGAGCAGGTAAGAAGTCATTGATTTGTTTTGTTAGAGATAGTAGGGGTTTTATTAAAAATCTTAAATAACGAGAACTAATTCCTTCTGTTTCGTGATAAATAGGGACTAATCGTCCAGTATGAGTAGTTTCCTCTTTTGCTAATTCATAAATAGGGTTAGAGAGACAAAGTGTTTTTTTGTAAAAGCTTAATTTGCCTGAAAAATTAACGATTTTCCCTTTTTTTAATGTTTCAGTTAAATATGGCTGATTAAACCAAGTAATTTTGATTGTGCCAGTGTTATCTTTAACTAGAGCTTCAGTTAAAACCATTCTTCTATGGAAGAGTCGTGTATTTTTAATTTCAACAATTTCAGCTTGGATAGTTGCTTTTTCACCTTCTTTTAATTCACTAATTAATGTTTGTTTGCTGAAATCTTCGTAGCGGTGAGGAAAATGAAAAAATAGGTCCTCTATTGTTTTGATATTAAGCTTGTTAAGCTTTTTCAAATAAGCAGGACCTACTTTGCTAATAGATTCTATCTTTGATGATAAGGTTAGCATTAGTACGCCCAGTAGGATTCGAACCTACGACTTCTTCCTCCGCAAGGAAGTACTCTATCCACTGAGCTATGGGCGCTTAAAACTTTAAATTTTTAGCTAGATTATCAATTGCGGATTCTTTATGTTTTTTCTCTGGTAAATATTTAATTAAAATTTTTCTAATTTCAACAGGATTTTCATCTCCTATCGGCACTTTAATATATGGCATAATTGTTTTTTTACTTCTTAAGCTTAATTCTTTTATTTCAGGAGGGTTGTAAAAAATCCAGAATGATCTTAAATTTTCAAATTCATAAAGCACATTATTTATTTGAATGCCTTTAGGTCCAATTGATAATTTTACGTTATCTGGTTTTTTTAGTGAATAGGTGAATATTAAGAAAGAGCTTATTGCAATCAGTAAACCAAATAGGAAGTTTTTTGTAAAAATAGCTATAATAAATAATATTCCGGCAATTATGCCTATGGTAATAAACCAGCTTTGACTATTCTTATAATACTCAAATTCAGGAGTTTTCCATTTCAAACTTGACTTTGACTTTTTAGAGATAGGTGATTTTTTCTCTTTTATTGGTTTTTTGGTATTTAAATTACTTGATTCAATAGAATCTTTAATCATTTCCTCTTTTTCTTTTAGATTAATAATATTAGGCATTATATTTATTATTTTTATAAGATTATTTTAACACAATTTTATGCTTCATTCCAAGATACGTGAGTCAAGATTTTTAGAAAATACGACAAATATGATAATAATCATTGTTCTTTATCTACTTATTTCTTAAATAAATCTAAACACCTCTAATTTTGGAAGCTTTGACTATTTTTTCTATTGCCATAAAATAAGCAGCCGATCGCATATTTATTTTGTATTTTTTCGAACATTCCCAAATAATATCAGTTGCCGTATTTATCTTTATTAATAATCTATCGTTTACCTTATCTAAATTCCAATAAAAACGACGGATATTTTGTACCCATTCAAAATAAGAAACAATTACTCCTCCTGAATTAGCTAGTACATCTGGGATAATTGTTTTACCTTTTTTATTTAAAATTTCACAAGCCTCAAAATTGATTGGACCATTTGCAAGCTCTATAATCAATTCTGCATTTATTTTTTTAGCATTATTTTTATTAATCACATTTTCCATAGCTGCTGGAGCTAAAATTTCAACGGGTAATTCTAGCAATTCTTTATTGGAAATATCTTTACTATTTGCAAATCCAATCAGACCACCAGTTTTATTTTTATGTTTAATTGCTTCTTTTATATTTAAACCTTTGATGTTATATATTCCACCTTTAGAATCAGAGACTGCAACTATCTTGTATCCATCATTGGCAGCAATCTGTGCAAAATTCATGCCAACATTGCCAAATCCTTGCACCGCTATTTTAAATTTACGATTATTAAAATTTAATTTTTTAATTATATTTTGTAAAACAAAAAATCCACCTTGACCAGTTGCAGCCTCACGACCTAACGATCCTCCAATTTCAATTGGTTTACCAGTTACTACTGCTGCTTCATTATAACCTTTAATAACACTATATTCATCCATCATCCATGCCATAATTTGAGTGTTGGTATTTACATCTGGTGCAGGAATATCTTTATTTGGTCCGATGAAATCAGCCATAGCTCGAACATAGCCCCTGGTTAATCTTTCTAGTTCTCCTTGACTTAATTTTTTAGGATCGACCGTAATTCCACCTTTAGCTCCTCCGTATGGTATATCAGCTACTGCACATTTTATTGTCATCCAAAAAGATAGTGCTTTAACTTCATCTAAATTGACCATAGGGTGGTAGCGCAATCCACCTTTAAATGGACCTCTAGTGTCATTATGCTGAACACGGAAAGTAGTAAAATTTTTTAGACTACCATCATCCATTCTTACTGGTACTGATGCTTCTATTATTCTTTTTGGTGCTTTCAAAATATCTAATTCATGACAAAATAAATTAACTCTATCAGTACAAATAGATTTTTTATAATTGTCATTAATTTTATTAATAATTTCGCAAGTCTTTTTTAGCTGTTGCAAACACTCTTCATAATTTTTTGACATAATTCTTTTGATTCAGTCATCTTTCTACTTTAGTGGATTTATCCGCTGTAGTTTTAATAAAAACTTGGCGGAGAGGGTGGGATTTTTATTCCGTCGAATGATAGGGCAAACTTAATTAATATTTTTATTTAGGAATATAATTTACTGTGTGTTCCAATTGCAACAAAATATATAGATTTTTCTTTTATTATTTCCTGAAATATTGCTCGCCAATTTGCGTTAATATTGATACTTCTGTACTTTTTTAATTTTCCACTAAGTTTATGATTATTTAAAATAGGATTGTGTGGATTGTTTATAAATATTTTTAACTTATTTTTAAATGCTATTTTAACTTTTGGCGAACATTTCTTAAACTCTTTAATGAACTTTTTAGAGTATTCAATCTGCATAAACTATTTATCAAGAAACTTAATTGCTTCTTTATTGCTCTTAAAAGAATAAAATTTCCTATCTCTTTTTTCTTTTTCAGATTCCTTTATAGAAGATAATAAATAATCGCTTGGCGCATTTTCGTTTAAAGTAAAGAGCACGGTTTTGCTACGAATAAGTTGTCTTAGGAATCCATTAATTGCTCCGCTTAAAGTCAACCCCATTTCAGCAGTAATTTTTTTGGCTTCCTTTTTAATTTTTGGATCTGTTTTAATGTTTATAATTGTTGAATTCATATTTTTGTTATTTATATTAATATATACTTTATATATACTAAGTATATATTCAACAATAAACAATGTCAATAGTTTATTTGGCGGAGAGGGTGGGATTCGCCCGGCATGCGCCGGGCGCCCCGCGAATGCTGGGGCGAACCTATTTTATGTATTCTGCGGAGAGGGTGGGATTCGAACCCACGGTGACATTGCTGCCACAGCAGTTTTCAAGACTGCCCCATTCGGCCACTCTGGCACCTCTCCATTGTATTACAGTAAATGTTTTTTAATAAATGCTCTACCTGAGCCAGATTTAAGATATTTTTCGAAATTAAACGCTTTATACCTATCTTCGGTCGCAAAATAAAAATCTAACTTTACTGGTAAACGATTTGCTGTTGCTACTACATGTCCTTTTTGATGTCTTTTTATCCTATCATTCAAATCATCAGTGCAACCCACATAATAACCATCTTTGCATTTTAAGCTATAAATATAATACATATTTATCCCGCTTTCGCGTGTCTACTGGCGGACTTCGTCACGCCGTAGCCACGCTTCAGCGTGGCGAAGGCGGAGAGGGAGGGATTCGAACCCTCGGTACCCGAAGGTACAATACCTTAGCAGGGTATCCCATTAAACCGCTCTGGCACCTCTCCGTATTTCTAACTTTACCATTCTGAAAAATCATAGTCAATAAAAAAAGGCCAACAGCGTTGAGTCGGCCCTCCCCTTTTTTCATTATGCCAAGATTGTTTTTACATAATCTATGGCGTCTTGTATGGTGATAATGAACCCAGCATCTTCTTCAGGAATAGAGATATCAAATTCTTCCTCTATCATCATAATCAATTCTACCTGATCTAGCGAATCCGCGTCTAAATCATCTGCAAAAGATGCTTCTGGAACTACGTCTTCTTTAGGGACGTTTAATAGTTCGCGGGTGATACTCTTTATTTCCCTTGCGATATCTGCCATTGTCAACACCTTGTACCTGATGGGTACATAGGTGACACCTTAGTCATTTTTATTGGCGTTTCATTGTTAAGTGAATTATGTGGTCTGTAGAAATTGTATTCAATCAACCATTCTGTAAGATTTCTATTAAATTGTACAACATCAGGATTAAAATTGCCAAGATCTATGAATTCGTTTCGCAATGTCCTATTGAATCTTTCAACAACAGGATTATCTTTTGGAGTTCTGGGACGACTATGATATCTCTTAAGATTAAGCTTCTCGCAAGAATGTCTAAAATGCTTTTCAAATTCAGATCCATTATCAGTTTGAATGTTTTCTATCTTGCCATTTGTTAAATACATCAACCTATTAAGGAAATCGGCTGAGTTGTAAGAATTAGCATGTCTATACATTCTAGCAAAAGCAACCTTAGAGAAAGAATCAATGCCAGTAATAATATATCTTTTGATATTATTCCAACGTATTTCAATAGTATCTAAACAAACAAGAAATCCATTCTTAGGTTTTTTCTTTAGTTCAGTGATTCTCTTCTTCTTAATTGCGTTTAAGCGTCTATGCGTTGTTCTAGCTGTTTTCCTTGGATTAGGATAAATCTTGTACTTCTCAATGACTTTTTGTATTTTCCAAGATGATATTAATTCATTGTACTCTCTTAAATATATCTTTGATAGTTTAATCTTGCTATAGCAGATATGCTTCTTTCTTAACTGAACAACTCTCATTTCTTGTTCTGATGTAATTTCTCTTTGTCTTTTGTTAATAGGAGCGCGAGATTGATCTTCTAAAGTGTATAGATTGTTTGGATCATAACGTCTATACCATTCATAGAAACATTGGCGAGAAATGCCGAAATACCTACAGGTTTTAGAAGCATTACCGCATTCACGGTGATAGTCCATCCATTTTAATCGCTGTCTAGCCTGTTTTGATAGATTGTTGTATTTCTTAAGATATGAGATCATATGATAGAACGGAATCAGGTCATTTACTAAATAATAGCCTGATTCGTAAATTAGCTTAATTTTTGTTCTATCATAGTAGGTCACACTCTCTAAATCAATGATTTTCTTCATATTTCTTGATTTTTAAGGTGTCACCTATGTATCTCATCATGGACAGGATTTCTAATCAAAATATTCCTTTTGGAAATTATTAGCTAAATTAATAACATAGTTAGTCACACTATGATACATCCACTTCTCATAATAACTACCTCCTAAATATTTACCATAAGCCGTTCTTTCCCCTACTTCAGTTCTTTGATCTGCTCCTCCTTGAGATAATTTAATCGCTGATGCCATAAAAGCATCTTTATGATTCCATGGATTTGGAGGATTATTCCCTGTTAAGGCAGCCACTTGATCTGCATAAGCAAGCCAAGTCGCTGGCATAAACTGACCTACTCCCATAGCACCTCCACAGCCATACCACGGCTCTGCTGAAACTGGTTGAATATCAGGATTAATACCCAAACTTTCACAAATCTGTAAAAACGCTTTTTTCTGTTTTTCAGCAGTCGTAAGATAACCAAGCTTGCGATAACATTGATACATATCTTCTTTCCAGTTACCTGTTCCAACATTAAGACCTAAACGCGATTCTGCCTCTAAAACACCTAAAAGAAAAGCTGGTCTAATGCCAACCTTAGAAGAAGCAAAAATAGCATACTGAACTGCTTCATTAATGGTTATATTATATCTATCAAGCAGAGAAAGCTGTTCTTTGATATAGGCAATATCTTTTTCAGCCCCTTGAATCATTTGCTGATAAAGTTGTTCTTCTCCTTTTGTTTTATCTAAAATATCTTCTTTTTGATATTGTTTACTTTTAACAGAATGCTGTTGAACCATTTGAAGCGACTTTAATATATTTTGTTCTTCACGTTCAGCTTCTATTTTCCCCTTATCTTCTATTAAATTTTCCTTCAATTGACCGATTGCTTCCAAAACATTATGGATTTCTTCTTGAATAGTTTCCAAAGCTTTAATTTCTTCAAAAAAATCAGAAAATTTTTCGTTCTTTAGAATGACTTCTAAAAGTGTTTCTTGATCGTAACGCGCAAATATTCTAATATATTCAGCTAAAAGTTCTTTTTTTTCATCTATACTTTGCTCTAAAATATCAATTTGCTCATCTATTTCTTGAATATTTAAAGTGCTTTTTTGAATCGTTAAATCCACTTGATTTATTTCTAAACGAATTTTATTAATCTGTCCTTCAAGAATACTTATTTCATTATTAAGCGTTTTTGACTTACTTTGAGTTTCTTCAATTTTCTCTTGATGCTGATTTATCTCTTCTTGTTTTTGTTTTATTTGATTTTCCAAATCTTGTCTTATTTCATCAGTATCAGCTGCAAAAACAACTAATGGACAAATCAAAAAAAACAATACGAGAATTATCGCTGAATAACCAATATTTTTTAATAATTTGTTCATTTTATTTCCCACCAGAAGCAGGCTCTTCTTCAGTAGGTTTTCCTCCTTGAACATCTTCAGTTGATTCAGAAGATTCTTCTGTTGTTTTTTCTGGCTTATCACTATCACTTTCAACTTCTTCTGTTTTTTCAACAGGCGCTTCTTCTAAGGTCTCTAATTCCTCCGTAGTTCTTGGAGGAATTACTGAAGCTACTGAATCTTCCGGATTATTTTTTATTTTAGATTTCTCCGGTATTTTTAAATCTTTAATATAAATATTATCATCAAATGTCTTTAATGCTGAAATATCAACTTCAATTTCAGAAGGTAAATCTTGAGGCAATGCTTCCACTTCAACAACTTGAATATTTTTAATTAAAACTCCTTTATCTGTTTCAACAGCATCTGATTTATTTATAAATACTAACGGAATTTCTATTGAAATTTCTTTATCCATTTTAACTTGATAAAAATCGATATGAATAATTTTATCACTGACAGCATCTTTTTCTGTCCTATAAATTAAAACTATTCTTTCTCCGCCAGAGGCGGATCCGCCTTTGGCGGATTTTTCATCGGCTTTTATATTAACCTTAATTAAAGTGCTTTCTCCAGCTTGCTTATATATCTTCTCGAATTCTTGTTCCTTAACAACTAGATTTAAGTTTTTAACTTTATGGCCATACAAAACAGCCGGAATCATTTTTTGTTCCCGGATAACTTTATTATGTCTACCAGTTTCCTGACGTAATTTAGCTATTAGTTTTAACATACATCTATCCTAACTAAAAAAACCCTTGGGGTCAAGATAAGCTAAAAGATATTCTTAAAAATATATAATTATTTATGACTAATTTGCTGAATATTTAATTCTAATTTACTAATTCTTTTTTCATGCTTTTCTATTTTTTTATCATGAGATTTATAAAGCTCTGTACTTGCTTTATTTTCATCTTGCATATCAGAAAGTTGTTTACAAATTTTATCTTGCCCAGTTAAAACTTTGTTAAATTTTTCTTCTATCTGTTTATCAATATTTTCAAACTTTTGATCAATATTTTCAAACTTTTGATCAATCTTATTAAATTTTTGATCAATCTTATTAAATTTCTCGCTTACCGCACCTAAAATAACCTTACTTTGGCTTGTTAGTGCTTTTTCTAAAGTTTTTTGAGTTACTATTTGATTATCCTTATTTTTTCTTAACATATTTTCTATCCCCCTTAATCTTTAAATACTTTTTTAAATAAACTATAAGCTTTGTAGAACATTTTTCACAAAGGTCAAAACGCAGAGAATCTTTCCCCCAAATATGTCCCATTGTCCATTCATCATCTCTATTAAGTTTATCTTTTTTGACTCTTTTACAAATATCGCACTTTACAATTTCCATATTAGTATTCTACCATGAAATGCAATAACAATAAAACAAATTGTGTATAATTCTTTACTCTTCAATTTCAATTGCTTGAGTAGGACAAATATCAACTGCTTCTTTAGTACAATCTTTATCGCATTTATCACTTTCTTTAAAATAAGCTTTGAATTCGTCATCCATTTTGAAGCAATCTGGGCAAACAGCTTCACAACTTCCACAACCAATGCATTTTTCCTTATCAATTTTTACTTTCATGCCTTATTTTCACTTCCAAATAACTTTATTTTATCCTCAACGACCTTTTGAACGGCATCAACAACTGACGGCATTATCTTATATGGAGTTGTCTGATCTGGATTATTTTGAATAAATTCTCTCAATGTTTTTGAATAAGCTAATCGTAATTCTGTATTAACATTAACTTTAACAACACCTAATTCAATTGCCTTTTTCACATCATCTTCAGGCGTGCCTGAACCTCCATGAAGAACCAAGCCAACCTTATCTCCTACGGCATTATTTATTTCTTCTAATCTATCTAAAAATAAATGGGGATTTTTGCTTGATTTAAAAATACCATGAATATTGCCAACTGAAACAGCTAAGCTATCTATTCCTGTTTTTTCAATAAATTCCAAAGCTTGTTTTGAATCAGTTAAATCTTCTGGTTTAATTTCAACTTCTTCTTGAATAGATGATTTTCCTCTTAAATAACCTAATTCTCCTTCAATATTTTTAATTCCCTTCTCTTTAGCAAAATCAACAACTTTTTTAGTTATTTCAATATTTTCTTCAAAATCTAATTCAGAACCATCAAAATGAACTGAATCATATCCAGCTTCAATCGCTTCTTTAACAATCTCGAATGACTTACCATGATCCAAATGCAAAACTATTGGTAATCCTGTTTCTTTTCTATAAGCATCTATCACAGCTTTAATTTGTTTTTTTCCTAAAAAATTGCTTTCTCCTTTGGAAGTGGCAACTATAACTGGACTTTTAAGATTCTGAGCAGCCTGAATAATCGCTTTCGTTTGTTCTAGATTAGAAACATTAAAAGCTCCTATGGCGTATTTATTTTCTTTTGCTTTTTTAAATATATCTAACATAATTAAAATGTTACATGTCCTTTATCTAAATTTTCCATCATTATTTTATCTAAGACATCTTCCCCCATATATTCAATAAAAATTTTATTCCATAATGCTTCTTGTTGATGATACAAATATTTTGATTCAAATCCAGCTTGCTGTAATAAAGCAATGCCATTATCGAATAAATCAAAACTTATTAAAACTTTTTTCTTTGAATGATTAAAAGGAAAATATTCTCCAGCTGTATCTAATTCATTCCAAAAATCAAGGCATGAAAATTCAAATCGTTTCGCAAATTTTTGAATAATTTTAGCAGCTTTTGTATAATACCATGCTTCTGGACTAATATGAGGCTCAGCCAGGCGAGGATCCTGACTATTTTTTTTAGCTAAATATTTAGGCACAATTCGCCAACTCATCTTATCATGATTAGGTAACGGATCGCTTGTTACTCCTACTTTCAAAGCTCCTATCATTTTATCTGCAAAATTTTTATCTTTAGAATATGACTCAAATAATCTTGCGTGCCAATCTGTCTCATGGATATAGTGAAGAGTCATAAAAAAAAGATACATAATCTCCCCTTTTAATTGCTTCTCAACTGGGATAATAAAAACAAGACCTAATTCTTTCAAATGACTCATGTGATGAAGTTTCTTTCCTAAAAACTCTTTACCAATCCCTCCCCATTTTTCAGGCAAAGCCATTACTTTTATTTCTCTTTCTTCAAAATCTTCTTTCTTTAATTCTTTATATGGCTCGAAAAAAGTATTGTTAAGCCATTCACTATCTTCAATGAAACGCAAAGCAGCAAATATTTCAAAAAGATTTTCTTTTTCAAGCATTTTATCAATATCGTTTCCATAACCTAAACTTTGCATTATTTTTTTGGGAGGATTTAATCTTAATAATTCCTTTGCTTTTTCTTCCTTAAGATAAAATCCGATAGGACTACCAGCTAATTCATTGGCAGTATTAATTAAACTACGACAACCAACTGTTGTAGAAAAATCAGGTTTATAGAAATATTTAAGAAGTATTTTATCATCTTCTTCAACTTTTTTAATCAAAGCTTTATAAACATTTTCTGCCTTGGCATTAAAAGGCGCTTTATCTTTGCCAAATCCTAATTCTATTAACTTTTTTCTAATTTTAAAATCATTATCCTGAACAATCTTGCTAATAACATTTTTCTTCTTACTTATTTTTTCCATCTTTTTTTCCAAATCCAAAACCACCTTCTCAGAAGTTCTCAATAACTTAGCTAATTTTTTTGTTTCTAAACTCATTATATTTTCTCCTTCTTTACTTCTACTTTCTCCCATTCTCCCCATTTATCCTTTTTTAATAATCCATTAGTCGCGCCCATTTTTTGGATAACAGATGTAGCATTAGCAGTTCCTAATTGAATGGCATGAGCAATATCATTTTTTTCAATATAGCCAGCTATAAAAGCTGATGAAAAAGCATCACCGGCTCCAGTTCTATCAACCAAACCAGATTCTGGAATACCAGCAGAATAATAATATTGACCATCTGAAACTTTTACTCCTTCTGGACCTTTAGTCATTACCGCTATTCCTTTAACTAATTTATTTAATTCATCAAAAATTTCTTTTTCTTTATTAAAATCAATTTGAGTTAGAAGAGATGCTTCTTCTTGATTAACAATCAATACATCTATTTTATCTAATAAGGAACGAGTTTTTTCTAATCCTTCACCTAATTGACTTTGACCAACTGGACTAGCAGCTATCTTAATATTATTCTTAACAGCAAAATTTAATAAAGAATCTAATGATTTATATGCATTACCAGACAAAGAACCAGCATAAATCCATTTAGTTTCAATTTTATCAAATGGAATATCTTGATCAGTCATTTCGTGACAAGCTCCTAATTTCTTTAAAATACTTCTTCCAACTTCTGGTAAAGAAAGAATTACCGAAAAAGCAGTTGTATATTTATCTGTTTCAATTAATAGATTATCACTTACTCCATGAGATATAAGTTCGTCTCTAATCATTTGACCGGGATAATCTTTACCAACCAATCCCAAATAAGCTGTTTTTAATCCTTGATTTGCAAAAGTCACAGCTGCATTGGTTCCGCAACCACCCATAGCAAAATCAATACTATCTACTTTCATTTTTGAACCTAAAGAAATACAAAGTCCCTTCTTAGTAGAAAATTTTTCATCCTCAACTACTTGCAAATCTTTACTGCTCATAAAAACATCTTGAGTAGCCGAACCAAATGTGATAATATCGTACTTCATTTATTTTCTTTTAATTACCTTTTTAACTGCTTCTTTAATATTTTTAGCCACTAAACCAAATACTTCCATTAATTCATCTGTTCCTCCTGATTCACCAAATCTATCTTGAACACCAATCATTTCTATAGGAGTTGGTTGATTTTTACCTAAAACTTCTGCTACAGCAGAACCCATACCACCCATTACTTGATGATCTTCAGCTGTCACAATCGCACCTGTTTTTTTAGCTGTTTCAATTATTGTTTTCTCATCCATAGGTTTGATTGTATGATTATTAACTACTTCAACTGAAATTCCTTCTTTTTCTAATTCATCAGCAGCTAATAGAGCTTCATGAACTGTTGGTCCACAAGCAATTATTGAAATATCTTTCCCTTCTCTAAAAATTTGAGCCTTACCAATTTCAAAAGGAGTTTTATCTGTCGTAAAAATAGGTGTTGCTTCTCTAGCAAATCTTAAGTAAACAGGACCTTCCATCTCTCCAGCCGCTATTGTCGCTTTTTGGGTTTCAATCATATCGCAAGGCGCTAAAACAGTAATATTTGGCAAACAACGCGTTATGGCAATATCTTCTAATCCTTGATGAGTTGCCCCATCAGCACCAACAGAAACACCAGCATGAGCACCAGTAAATTTAACGTTAACCTTATTATAGGCCACACTAATACGAACTTGATCCCAATTACGTCCAGGACAAAAAACTGAATAAGTAGAAGCAAAAGGAACTTTTCCTGATAAAGCTAATCCCACGGCAATGCATATCATATTTTGTTCAGCTATTCCCACTTGAATAAATCTATCTGGAAATTCTTTTCTAAACCAGTCACATCTAGTTGAACCAGTTAAATCAGCTCCTAAAACTACTACATTAGGATTTTTTTTACCTAATTCTACTAACCCATGACCATACCCATCACGAGTTGGTTTTTTTTCTAATTTTTCTTTATTATATAGATCTTTTGATAAATTCATATTTTTAAAATTATTCATGTTCACTTTTAATTTTTCCATCTAATGTTCTTAAACAATTAAGCGCCTTATCAGCTTCTTCAGCACAAGGCACCTTACCGTGCCAAGAATACTTCCATTCTATAAAATCAACTCCTTTGCCAGGAATAGTATGAGCAATTATTAAGGTTGGTTTTTCAAAAATCGCTTTTGATTTATTACAAGCATCAATTATCTCTTCCATATTATGTCCATCAACATCTAAAACATGCCATCCAAATGCTTCGTATTTTTCTCTTAATGGCTCTAATGGCATAACATCTTCTGTATAACCATCAATTTGAATATTATTACGATCCATAATCTGAGTAATGTTAAATAATTTATTCTTACCTGCAAACATAGCTGCTTCCCACATTTGACCTTCATCATGTTCACCATCACTAGTTAAAGCCCAAACCCAATTATCTTTCTTATCTAATTTATTAAAAGAATAAGCCATTCCACAAGCAATAGACAAACCTTGTGCAAGAGAACCACCTGATGTTTCAATACCAAGGACTTTAGAACGATCAGGATGCCCTTGTAAATTACTTCCTAACTTCCTCAATGTTTTTAATTCTTTAATTGGAAAATATCCTGAGTGAGCTAAAACAGCATACCAAGCTGGACAGATATGAGCATTGGAGAGAACAACCATATCTCTTTCTTCCCAATCTGGTTTTTTAGGATCATGCTTAACAACGCCTCCAAAATACAAGGCAGTAAATACATCAGCCATACCTAAAGAACCTGCTGAGTGCCCTGATTTAGCCTCTAAAAGCATCTCTATGATATCCTTCCTTATTGTATTCGCTTTTTTTTCTAATTCTTTTATTGTCATATATTTATATTTTCTAATTCTTTTATTGTTTTATTTACTCTATATACCCTTCCTCAGCATAACTAAACAATTCTGTTCTACTTACTTTTTCAATTTTTGATTTATTATAATTTAAACGATTAAAAGCTTCATCTGTTTTAATCCATTGTCTAATACTATTTACTAGGCTATATACCTTGTAATCTCCTTCCATCATAATTAGAGTATTATCTTCATAGGAATTAATAATATCACTAGATACTTCTACTATGTCTGTCCAATTGTAATTATATGAATTAAACGCTTCTGCTGTAGGAATATGTCTTTTAGAACCATTTTCTGTTAGATAATAAACCATATGGCTATTAGCTAATCTAGCTAATTTAAGTTGAGGATATTGATTAACTTCTGATTCATTAATATCTTGTATATCTGACCAATTATTTCCCATCCTTGCAAAAGATTCTGCTGTAGGAATCCAGAGTCGTTTATTATCAATAATTTTATAAACTTTAGCTTGATTAGTAGCTCTAATTAAATTGGCTGCTGCTTGCAAATAATCATCATAAGCGCTAATTACATTTGAATCTGTTTCTTGAACATCTGACCATTGATATCCTTGTTGTTGAAACTGTTCTGCTGTTCTAATCCATTGTTTTTTACCATCTTTAATTACATAAATCTTTGGATCATCAGGTAGCTTAATAAGAGTGCCGTTAGGAAGAGCTTGTGTAGGCTCAGGTGTAGGTGTAGGTGTAGGTGTAGGCTCGGGTGGCAATTGTATATAATCATTAATGGAACCACTATATTGATCTGTATTAGTTGATTCATTACCTTCTTTACCTGAATGCACAGTATAGTAATACATCGTATTAGGATTAACATTTTCATCAATTGTATATGTATCATCGCTTAAAGTTGAAATTATCCGATTGCCTAATTCGCCAAAAGCAGTCGATCGATAAACTATAGCTGATGTATCATTTGGATTAGTCCAAGATATACGAAGTTTTGTACCATTATCTGTTTCTGTTCTAGAAACAGATATATTAATTGGAGGATCTATAGCTTCAGATTTTATTATATTGAAATATTTTGTAATATTTAAAGTATCATCAGAATCGCTTATAGACTCTTCTGAACTGCCATAATCATGACACTTAAGACGAATCTTATATTCCCCCGGAGCTATGTCAGAAGAAACTGTCCAAGAATATCGATCAAAGGAATTAACCGAATCACGATCTTCAACTATTGTTTTATATAAAGATGCTGAACCATATTGGTATAACTCAATATCGCAAACAGGATTATTAAATCCTAACGAACTCCAAAAAATAATCTGATCACTACCTTGTTGCCAATATGTACTTGCAGACACTGGAGATGAAAGGCTTATAATTTTAGACGTATCTTCAACAATATTAAAATAATCACTACTTAAATCTCTTGTATTGCCATAATTTGTATAATTAATCCGAATCTTATATCTCCCCGGAGTTATAGATGTAGGAACAGTCCAACTATATTCTGATATGCCTGATTTACTATTTAAAATCCATTGATTCATACCATTTTCATCAACAAGATTAAGATCTATAGGTAAGTTTGTGTTTGTTGAAGTCCAATAAATTAAATATGTCTTACCTTTTCGCCATTCTTCACCGCCATTAGGCGATAAAAGATTTATTGTATTACTAGTCCAAGTATAGGTTTTCTGATCCATAGCGCTCCATACAGATTCATTACCTGCAATATCTACTGCTCGAATTGAAAAATATACATTCCCACTGTCAAGGCTGGCAATATAATCATCTTCATATGGGGAATAACCTGTATTAGCACCAGGCTTAGTATTTTTATTTACACAATTAAGAACTTTTGTGCCAAGTGTATAATATGATGTAGACCTATAAATATTAATACAATAATAATCTGCATCTGAAGGTGTTGTATAATCAAAGATTAATTTATAATCTGGATCAGAATCACTATTTTTATCTACTCTAGTATTAAAAGGTTTCGATGGAGGAGTTACATCATTAGAGTCATATATATAAAATACATCACTACTAATATCACTGGCAGATGAATAATCTGTTCCAGAAACACGAATTTTATATTGTCCAGAAGCTAAACTGCTACTTATTGTCCAGTTATAACTATCAGTATTTGGAATATTATTAATAATAGTTTGAACATAATTATTAGAATCTTCTAAGGATATACTTACATTAGGAACAGTACCAATTGTATTCCAATTAATAGTATAAGTTGAATTTTTTCCTAATTTTTCACCGCCGTTTGGTAAAATCAAACTAATAGCTGGCGTCTCACTTGAAGATAAAATATTAAAACTAGCGTTGCTTTCGTCAAATAACTCTGTGCCAGATCCTTGAGCTACAATAACTATCCAATAATTGCCATCTTCTAAAGTACTTGGCACTGACCAATTATAATAACCATAAGATGAATTTTGACTTGTTACTCCTTCAACTATAAGTTGATTTGGACCAGTGGCTTGACGATAATAAATATCAACTTTATTATCAGCATCTGATGGCATCCAATTAATATTCCACCAAATTACATAATCCTGACCTTTAATAATATTTTCGCCTCCATTAGGAGTTGTCACAACAACAGCTGATGCAGCTTCTGCATTATTTGTAAAAAATAATCCTGAGAAAATAATTGCAAAAGATAAGCTAATAATAATTAATATTTTTTTATTCATATTTTTATTTTTTTATTTAAATTGCTTTTAATTCTAATTTTTTAATTCTTTTTTCTAAATCAAATAATTGTTTTTTATTTACTATTTTTTGAGATTTAATTTCTTTCAAATCTTTTTGAACTTTTTTAAGATCTTTACTTATTTCTCGCATCTTTTTACCATGTTCTGTCAGAATCTCTTCTATAGTTAAGACTCTTCTTTCTAAACTGTTTAATCTAATATTTATCTCACTAATATCTTCTCGTATCTCACTAATATCTTCTAGTATCTCGCATCTTTCTTTTGAAGCCTTACCAAATTCATTTTGAATCTTGCTAAATTCACCCTGAACAGCGCCTGCAAAGGGCTCTATTACTTCTAACATTACATCCTTAACTTGTTTTATATCTTTTTTATCTAATGGCATAATTTTAATTCTCTTATTGTTTGTTCTATATTATTACTTTTAAAAATAGCTGTGCCGACAGCTAAAATGTTAGCGCCAGCTTTAATAACTTTTGGCGCAGTTTTTAAATTTATTCCTCCATCTACTTCTATTTTAACATTTTTATATTCCTCTCGCAATTCTTTAACTTTATCCACAGATTCATTTAAAAAACCCTGGCCACCGAAACCAGGATTAACCGTCATTACTAAAACCAAATCGAGTTCTTTAATAAAATCATCTAAGACATTTATAGGAGTTTCAGGATTTAAAGCAATACCAACTTCTATTCTAGATTTTTTTATTTTTTCTATTATCTCCCTATGCTTATCTGTTGCTTCATAATGGAAAATAATTCTCTTAACTCCTGAATTAATCCAATCACTAATAGCTTCTTCTGGATTATTGACCATTAAGTGCGCTTCTAAATTTAAATTGGTATTTATATTTCTTAATTC
>Ga0222679_1000193_pt1 | contig 25290 bp, 56 predicted proteins | sample AntAcemetagen939_FD_179843 | JGI IMG/M metagenome (GOLD analysis project Ga0222679, IMG submission 179843) | Saline water microbial communities from Ace Lake, Antarctica - #939 | ecosystem: Environmental > Aquatic > Non-marine Saline and Alkaline > Saline | place: Antarctica: Ace Lake...
TCTAATTATATATTTACAACTATCCTCTACTTTTTTTCTACACTTGATGCACGAACAGGTTATAGTACCTTTCATATAATCTTCTGCATCTTCTCTATTCAAGAATGCATGGTATCCTGCTTCATAACCAATAGGCATTCTTCTGGCTAGTATATTTTTTGCTTTATACCATTTTGACTTATCATATTGTGGTTCATCTCTACCCCCTACATTTCTCCATTCTGGATAGAATTTTGGGCAATATTTCCATACTATAAAGTTTTTGGGTAGTGTCTTAAGAGCTTCTTTTTCTTCATCATCTTTGTATATTTTTTTCATACACATATGGTTCATCCTTTATGACATTGATGTTATAGGTTGTTTTTCTGTTTTCGGATCATTTTCAGGTTTATTTCCTGCAAATTGTCCATACTCTTCAGGTATTGTTAATTCATATATTTGAGCTAATTTTTTTGCTTTTTCCCAATTATTTTCTACCAATAGACCAAGACGAGTCATAATTATATTTGTAGCTTCGTTATATAGTTTATCTCTTTGTTCTTCTGTATATACATAGGAATCCCATTTTTTTAGACTTATACCTTCTTTTCGACAGATATATGCAGTAGTGATAAGATAAGTTATGCCTTGTGGACTGAAAGTTGGTGCATAATCATTGCACATACCTCTTATTAGGAACCAATCTATTTCATCTTCTGTCATTGGTCCTTTAGTTGGTACTGTTTGATTCATGTTTTTAAAGTGTCTTATTTTTGGTAGCCAATCAGTTGACGGTATCATTTTATTCTTCCTCCACTACATTTTCTTCCCGAAATATACGAATAATATCGCTACCTTTTATATAGAACTCTTTACCATCTGCATATTTAGCTATATATATAAAAGGACGACTTTCATGTGTTTTAAGTAGGATTTTCTCATTTAGTATATCCTTCTTCAGTTGATCAGTAATATCTGTAGTTACGATGTTGTGGTTTTTATTAGCCTGTAGTTTTTTATCCATTTGAATTTTCCCCGGTTTTAGTTAATTCATCTCTACCATATGATGTTTCTCTATGCCATTCTTGTCCCTCAAATTTTATTTTATATCTCACTATATCCTTTTTTGTCTTAAAATCTACAACGATAAATTTTGCATGAATAATACCTTTTTCATATTTGATTTTATAATGTAGTCCATTTTCGTGTCTATATGGAGTCCCATCATTATTTCTTCTAAAATCGTATGTGACAGGAGCAATCACTTTTTCTCTTAGATGCAGTTCTTCATCCTGTGTCTCAGTTTGTTGCTGTTTCCCTAAGAAGGCAAATGGTGCTATTAGTATTGATTTTAGTAAAGTTCTTCTAAGCATTATCTTTCTCCTTTAGATTATTTTAATCTATAGTAAATTCTTTTCTCATAAATTCTTCTACTGGAGTTGTATCAAACTTATCAACATACAAGAAACAATCTGCTTCTTCATAATAAGCAACAACAATAGGATCATCGTTTATCACTTTTTCTTTTACACTCCATTGAGGACATTCTGCGATAAAATGAACTGATTGATAACCAAACAAATCTCTGGCTTCCAATATTTTCTCTTTACTTTCTTGAGGAATAAGTCCATGAAAATCAGAGTTTAAATTTAATTCTATATAAGAAGCAGCCTCATCATTAAATCTATTTTTAATATATGTGCTGACAAGATCATCTCTTTTAAAAAAGGCATTCTTGTTAACCACGATCACAGAGGAATAAGATTCAAGACGAATAAAACATCTGGCATAAGATGATAGTATTTTAAGAGAAGAGATATCCTCTAATGTACAAATAATTTTTTCTTCAAACCTTCGAAGCTTTTTAAGTATTATATTACATGACCTTACATCTGCCCCAAAAAGTCTATATATAGCAAAAACAGGTACAGTAATTTCCGACCCGTTCCAGGTTTGGTACTTATGTCTTGCTAGAAAAGATAAATCTATAATTTTATACTTTCCATCAAATTTTTCTCTTACTTCAGCCCTTGCTATCTCTCTTTGTAATCTTAATTCTGTATTTTTTAATTCTTCTGTTAAAAATTTTTCACAAGAGAAAGCGTTTTTTTCCAAATCACCCAATTTCTTTCTTGCATCAGATAGTTGTTGTTTTTTTGTTTGCACATCATCATTACAAACAAAGATAAAATCGTTTATCTCAAAAGATTTTTCAACTGTTTTTTCTATCTTCTCTTCTTTTTCTACTACGGCCGTTTTATTAAAGAAATTTTTAAACATTATCATTCTCCTTCAACAAATATTTTTCTATAAATAACGTTATTTTTTTATATCTACATCTAATTATTCTACAAATAGCAACCTTATGTTTTCTACAATAATCTACTATTGCCATACCAATAATCCATCCTATTAAGAATGGAATAAAATAAAAAGCTAATCCCACAAACTTCATGAACCAATAAGTGGGAAAGACAAGAAGGAACATTATTATCTTTTCTTTTGTAAAGATCATTTTATTATTCCAAATTTTTTAAGTTCTTCTTCAGTTAATTCTATATTTGGGAAAGTAGGAAATATAGCTTCTTTAGCTGTAACTGCTGACGGAGCAGAAGATACCCACGGTCCCCATTTTCCTACTGCATCAATATTTTCTTTTTTTATCCAACAATATATAAGTTTAGAGTTAGCATAATCTACTAATGAAACTCTTACATTTTCCATAAAAGTTGGTAGTTCAAGAAAGAAGTGAAAATAAGGAATGTAGGATGCATCTTTATCTTCTCCTTCTATAAAAGGTTTTTCAGGCTTATCAGGTTCTGGAGATATATTAAGACCATCTTCATAATTATATTCCGTTTTCCATATTCCGCAAAAATTCTCATCTCTTTCATGGACAAGTTTATATACTTTTATCCATTCAGGTTTATCTTTTAGAAATTCTTGTTTTTTTTCATCTGTATATAATACTGTTAAGCACATCTTATTTACTTTATATTAGTTAGTATTATTCTAGTTTTAGTTATTTCCGTATTTTCTATACAAGGAGGAAAGACATTTTCTGGTGTATCATCAGGATCGAACCATTTCCATTCTCCGCATTTATCTTCCTTAACAACAGCTTCTCCCTCAGTTATTTCAACAAAGAAAACTAAGCTAACATAATGTCTTTGTTCTTCTGGAAAAAACTCATTACAATAGCGAAGAAATTCCACATCTTTTTTTTTCAAGACTAATCCTGTTTCTTCAAAAACTTCTCTAGCTATTCCCGTAACTGGATCTTCTCCGAAGTCCATTCTACCTCCTGGATAAGCCCATAAACCATCAGCGGTTTCAGTTCCTTGTCTTAATCCCATTAAGAACTTCCCTTGTTTAGCAATTATTATACTAAGACCTACTCTGACTACTTCATTTATTGCTATTGTATCGTTCATTTATTATTTTCTTTCTGCTTTATCCTGGTATAGTTTTAGTTTCATCTGGATCAGGTTGACAATCTGGATTAGGTTGTAATATACCCACTTCTATTTCTACCATTTCCAATCTTTTACCCATCACTCTTAACTCATCTTTATTAGACATTATATTTTTAGCAATCTTATATCTATATATCCAATTTATTACTTCCAATACAATAAGAATTCCTAACAATATTAAAAACATAATTTAATCCTTATCAAATTTTTCATCTTCTGCTAAATCTTCAGATAGTAATTCATCTAAAGGAGGATACTTATTAATTCTTTGTCCTGCTTTGGTTGCTATTTCTAATGCCTCTTTTCTATCAACAAATCTATTTCTTGAACTCCCAGAAGCTATGAAACCTTGCACAACGCTGTTTTTCGCCTGTATCAAACATACGCTATGATTTTTTCCTGTAAAAAGGGGACCACCAACAATTTTAATAGCAGCACATTTTATATATTCAGTCATTTATTCCTCTTTCTTCTCAATTATTGTAAATGTCTCTTTCTTCTAAGCCAAGCTACAATACCTACTCCAATAGTTCCGAGAATTAATGCACCTGGTACCGGCACAACTGGAGACAGCTCTGGTTCAGTGGATGTTACTGCTGTATGATCGCTTCTATCATCCCACCCAATACCCAAATCCTCATCGTCATCGCAACCAGTTAATCCCATCAGGGATATACAAACTATCATCATGCCAATTATCACTTTTTTCATGTTGCATTACTCCATTCTCTAATATTAATATTTCTGTTAAATACAATCTGTCATTATATAGTAGATTTTAATCACTTTCAAGGTTTTTTTTAGCCATTTTTTAGTTTTTTTCCAAATTTTTGATTTAAAAATGATTTCTCTCATATTCCAATCATAAGAATCGATAATAGATTCATGAGTAAATAAAACTGACTCAAATAAATCCAATTTTATACACTTTTTTAAAGTAACTAACATAGCATCCGCTTCATTTTCTGCTTCAGCAGTATGTCTTTTTTCAAAATGTCTTAATTCATGTATTAAAATTGGTATTTTTTGATAAAGAGGCAATGATTTTTGTATAAATATAAATTCATCAGGCCAACCTTTAGCTTTCGTGGTAATAGAATCTTCTTCATTCTGATATCTTCCTAGGAAATTAATTTTACGTCCACGAAATGTGGAATTACCTTTTTGTGCCTTTACTCTTCTTATATATTCTGGACCTGTCGATTCTATAATAGGTATTCCAGGATCTTTAAATAAATCTTCATATATTTTTCTTTTTCTATTCATAAATAATCCTTTATTTTGTAATATTGACATCATCACTACTATAAAGCCACTTTTTTTCGCTTCAATGAAAATAAAAAATGACGTTTAGTGGGCTAAAAGGGCTTATTTGAGGTTTGAACCTGCTTTTTCTGCTATCTCCATAATTTTTTAAACCATGATTTCTTTTCAGTTTGACAATCTATATCTATTACTTCTAATCTGCTTCTTATACATCATTATATTTTACTATTTTATTTCTTCACTTTCTTTATATTAATCCAAATCTATAAACTGAAATCTTTCAACAAAAGAAACGTATTGTTTTACTCTCTTCCCTACTTTTATAATATATAAATAACCATTACAATAAGAAAAAGAAGGAATATTAAATGTATTTCTATTTTTTGATCCATATATGAATTTTATACTCAAGGAACCTATTTTCATTCTCTCGCAAAGTTTGGGATATTCTTCCCTTAACAATGATCTCCCATCACAAGGAAGATATTGTTCTGGCATTTTATCCCCTAATCGAAACATAACAACCGTTCCTATCGGTATTCCTTTTGACACTTCATTATACATATCACACATATTTTAGCTTAAATCCAAAAAAGTAAATCTATTATATTTTATCGGAGGAGGTGGTGGAGGCTCTGGGAACATAAATTCTAGAGTATCATCTTCAACCCATATTGCTTTTTTTCTTCCTCGAAGATCTACTTTCCACATTGGCACAGGATCTAGTGGATCTCCATATCGAGGTCCATTTATTATTTGTCCTAAATTATAATATGGATCTCCAAGAAGATCTAAAACTTCTACTATATCTCCTATTTCTAATTGATCTTCCATATCAACTTTAAACTTATCAATCTTCTAAATCTAACAGATCGGGTGAACTTACTTTTTTTTTGAGGTTTTTCAGGTAGTTCTTTTTTTCCCTGAGAATATTCATATGAATCTTTAAAGAATTTGCTTATTGCTTTACCTATTACTAATATAAACTTGGGCTCTTTTAATGTTTTATGATCCAGGTGTTCTCCAAGGGTCTCTCCTCCACATCTCCAATAGACAAATTGACCCATAGCGAGAATGGCTGTTATCGCAATTCTAATAACTGTTTCTTCTGGACCTTTACTATAAAATATAGGAATAAGAGAGTAAAATATAAATAAACAAAGTATAGATAATCCTACTACTATGTAGTAGAATATACTCTGATAGATATTTATACCTGCTCTTAAAAAAACAGCCACTGTTTTCATTAAAAAATTATACATCTTTAATCCTCTTCTCTCTTTCCATGATATCCACAGATTACTCTTAAATCCGCTTCAAGTTTACTTCCATGCAAGCTTAATTGTAGTTGCCCAGTAAAAGTTCTATTATTACTGAACTCCAACACAAAACTATCTTCCACAAAATTGATTTTAGTTAGCTTTGCTCCAATTAAAGGCTTTAAATTCTTTTTAATATCCTCAATTTTCATTTTTCTCTTCCTCAATTTTTTTAACCGAATAGTTAAAATGTCGGCAAGCCATAAACTCTTTATTACATCTATAACAAGTCACTTTTACTTCTGTTGCAGGCTGATCCCAGTATTCAGCAGCACCTGCAAAAATATGTCCTGGACTTTCAGGAACAGGAATCTTATTTTTGATCAGATACGCTTCTGTAGGACAATCTAAATCTGGCCTATCTTCATCAAAATCATAACCGCAATATGGACATATTATATCATAACTCATCTTCTTCTCCATGTAAAACATCTGCTATTTTTCTTTAGATAAAGATCCAATAACCTTATTTCCACACAAAAGAGTTTCATTAGAACCCTTCTTTTCAACTGCCAACCATGCACAATCATAAGAGCATTTGTTATCTTTACCCATCTCTCCACAATATTTCATAGGGCATCTGAGAGATTTGTCATCACTTACTTTTTTAATTTTTCCTTCTTTGTCAGCATACACTTTTCTCATTTTAAATTTTCCTTAATTAATTGTTTAGAAATTGTTTCTTCATTTGTTATTTCTTTAATCCTATAGCATATAGATCCAGCTAACCAAATAGCCAAAATTACTATACAATATTTTACTATTCTTTTAAAATTCTTATCTGTCATTTTGCTAAACAAAGTCTTTCTCTACAAAATTCTAGACCTTGCTTTTTTAATTTACTAATATTTCCATAAGATCTTCCTATTTCTTTTGTAATTACAGGATATCCTTTTTGCTCTAGAAAGTATTTAGTAAGAACTCTTTCTTGTCTCCAGGGACAATCTTGCATTGCAAAATCTACTTCGTCTTTGGCATCAACGAGTTCTAAATCATCATATTCATCTATTGCTTTATTAAAAAGATCAGCAACACGATCCTCTTCAAAATATCCTTCTCCATTGTCCATAGTATTTGTAATTAATTGAGGTTTTTTAAACTTTACTTTATTTTTACTTACTCTGCCGCCGCACTCTTCTCTAATATAGCTTAGCATGTTATATCTTATTTTATTACTAGCATATTTAATATTGGATAATTTAGTAAGATCGTTTGCTAACCATGCTTCATTAACAAGTTCATGCACTTCAAATCTACTATTAAACTTATTGCGAAAATAAAGTCCCCATTTATATAAAGCCGGTTTCAGTTGTTCATATGTCAACATATTGCTCCTTCAAACTACTATAAAGTAAATCAACCACATTATTAAATTACCAAATGCCCAACAGAGAAAAGGAAGAATATCGGGAATAGAAAAATACCCTCCAGGTTCCTCTGTCATTATGTATGCTATAATTCCTGTGAAGATTGTTATTGCAGCTAATAACATCCACCATTTTAGAGTAATTGCAACTGCTAATAATTCAATCATTTTCTTCCTCTTCTGTCTTATAAACAAAATTAAGTAATGCTTCTGCCATCTTTATACATCTCTTACAATCATTATCATTACATCCTTTAATATGACACATTGCACAAAGCAGATCATCAGATTGTTGAATAAACTTACATCCACAAATAACACAATGTTCCATCTTAATATCCTAAAAAATAATATCTCTAATTATAGTAAATTATCTTTTCACTTTCTTAATAAAAATTTTTCACTAAAAAAGCAGTAGAAGGCAGACTAACGAACCGGAACATGTGCAGTGATTCGATACGTTTTTATAAAATATAGTCTTTTGCTACTGCTTTTATTCTTAAGGTAATCTTTTTTCTTTTAGTTGTTTTTTTACTTTTCTGTCATCATAACAATACTTATGTACCTCGTCTTCAATATATCTTTTACCCAATCTCTTATAATACTTGTCTGTTCTAATTTTAATATAATCTCTATCTATTTTTTTCTCAGGTATTACTCTCCACTCTTCTATTACATCCCAATTATATTGTTTTTGAGATTCTTTTTCTTCTTCTCTTTTTTCTTTTACTATACTTAGGGCATAGGCTTTATCAGGAGAAGTATAATAATCTTTCCAAAAAGACCCTTCTATATTTCCATCAATTACAGTCCTTGATTGTATTTTCCATACTAAGACTTCATAAGGAAGAGAATGACAAAATTCTACAAAATGCTCATGAAAGACCCTAGCTCCTTCAAACTTTGTTCCACAATGCCAACAATAAACAGGAGAGAAATAAAAATCTTGTACGAGAATAGAACTTTCACAATGAAGACATTGGAATTGATAAACTCCATCATCACAACTTTTAACACATCTATAGAAAGGTATATTAATCTTCTTTTTCCCTCTTATGTTTCATTTCTATCTTTTTTAGATAAGCTAAAAAAGAACCAAATGAATAACCCACTGGTATTGCTATTAACATAGCAATTACTCCTATCCAATTTCTAACACAAATATCTCTGATAAGTATCGCAGAAACAAAAATAATACCAATAGGCCCCAGTATTTTTGGAAAATCAATCATTTTCTTTTACTCTTCTATTATATCTACTCTTGTTTGAATTTCGTCAATTATAGATTTTGCTTCTTTCAATCCTAATCCTGTTTCGATCCTTAATTGCTTTATAGCTCTAATCTTTTTTCCATTTGCAAGTGAAGTCATAATACAAGCATGAGTAGTTTTAAAAATACTTACTTTTGGAGTAAGATCTACAACTGCTTCAGCTTGTTTCAAAAGAATTTTAAGAGCATCCTCTTTTAAATCTCGTGGAGTATTAGTAGAAAGAAGTATTTCTTTCATTAAAACCATTGCTTCAATATCTAAATTATCCATTATTATCCTCTATTCTTCTTCCATTTCTTAGTTGCTCGATTCTCCACTATTTTTTCTTTTTTCCACTTATCTAGATGTCGTTGAACTGATTTTTTTAGAGTTGATTTTTTCATTTTTTAATCTTTCTTGTTCTTTTCTTTCTTTTTCTATTTGTTCAAAAGCAGGTTTGGTTATTTCTGGAAATCTCTTAACTACTACTGGATGAATAGTATGATCAACTTTAACTGCTCCACAATATTTACACCATTTAACTGCCTCAAAACTGTTCATAGTTTTAGGGATTCTATAAATTATTTTGAATACATGCTCATTTCTAGAGCATCTTTCTAGATCTCTTTTTAATACATCATCCATTATAGACTCTTAATTATTCACTTTCAATCATAATCTTTCTATTTCACAAAATCTTTTTCTCTCATTTCATCTATATCATCATAAACAAACTTTTGACCACAAAGCAGACACCTATCCTCAGCTTTCAACTTAAAAGTTTCATCATCTCTCATAACCAACAAAAGTCCCACTTCGCACATCGGGCATTCCGATCTATAAGCAGAATTAGAAGCAGTTCTGCCTAACTCTGAATGTTTAACATGAATAGGACTTACATTTATCCGACTTGCTGTTAAATTGTCTATCATTTTTTCTTTATATGCTGTTTGTTTTTTCTTTTTCATCTTATAGATCCCCAATTCATTTCTATTCTATAATCTAAAGCATAGAATATATTTATAATGGTTTTTAAATCCATTTTACAAGTTCCGTCAAGAAACCTAGTTACATAACTTTGACTTTTACCCAACCTAGTAGCCAACTCTTTCTTACTAATCTTTTTATCAAACATTATTTGAGATATTTTTTCAGTTATCTCCAATATTATTTTTTGCTCATAATAAAACTTCTCTAATTCAGGATCTTCCTGCATTTTCTTTATCAAATCTTCAAACATTCCCCAATCTTCTGTTTTTTCTTGTATTACTTTTCTAACATTTACTGTGATTTTTTTCATATCTATATAAATCCTAAAAATTTCACTTCAGTGAAAAATTTACTCCATTTCTAATGTTCTTCTTGTTTCCACTCTTCAGGATATACTTCTTGAATTGTCTTTTTAGCTACTTCCTTTTCTTGAGGCTCAAGTACCGATTCTTTCGGAAACCAGATAGCTGCATTTTTAGGATAAACTCCATCTTCATAAGTACACCCAGTCATAAGAACAGGCCAGTCCATTTCACATTCATCTTTACATCCAAGACATTTATATTTAGGCATAATTTACTCCACAAATCTATGTAAGTATGTATTTTGAATAACCCAAGAAGCAGGGACAAAAGATTTTTTATGTAAAGGTTTTTCTCTAAAACCATTTTCAAAAAACATATTAACAGAATCATGACACCCAAACGTTAATAAAACAAAACCAATAATCTCTGCTAGACTTTTAGTTTGAAACATTGTTGCATCCATTTGTCCTTCTTCTGTTTCTAATAATGAATCAAACTCAATCTGTTCATATGAACAATCAGGAAAATCTTTTTTTACATCTACCATTCCTTGTTTTAATCTAACATCGTATTGAAAAATAACTTCCCCTGTCTCTTCATCTAAATCAACCATTATCCTTGATGCCTTTACACCATTTTGTTTTATATCGATTGCCATATAAACTCCATAATGTCCTGTATATTCTGGACCTTCAAGAGAAAAACCAATTTTCATATCTGACAATCTAAAGATATTAGATAATATCTTTTTCACCTGTTTGGCTATTTCTAATGCTCTCGTTTCCACAATATTTTCAAATCTTGTTTCTGATTTCATATCACAAGTAGCCTGGTCACATTCTTTTTTCCAATTTTCACAAATTATCATTATATTATCCTTTGTAAAATTTTTCGATCTCTACGGCTATCTTCGTCATAGTCAATCAACTTTAACATTTATTTGCTTTCTTCTTCCGAATTAAAAATACACAACCCATTCCTAAAATAAGAATAGTTGCTGGTTCTGGAGTAGGGAAAAGCATAACAGAAACATCATAAATAGATGCCTCTATTATAAATTGTTGATTAAGAGGAACATTAGCTTCTCCCCCAATAATTCTTATCCCCGAATCAAATGCCCAATCTGATAAAACTGGAGCCTCCGTAGGTAATTCTACGCTTGACAAACAATCAGTATCTCCAGTCAAAAGCCAGTCAATAAACAAAACAGGAATATCGTCTCTTACGGGTAAATTTTTATAACTTATTATACGATATCTATCTTCTAAAGATGAATCTAAAGCCATAACATTATCAGCCAAATTAAATTCCCAGTATGAATCACTTCGATCACTTCTAAAAGTCAATCCTCCAGCCATAAAAACCATCCAAGAATTTTGAAAATCAGGACCAGTATATCTATATTCAGCTATATTCTCAGCTGGACGAGAATCAAGCCAAGGCACCTCATACATAAAAGACCCAAAAAGATGACTTCCTTCTTGAACTTCACAATGAAGAAGATTCAAGGGATCATAATAAAGATCAATTGACGCATTAACGCTAATCATTACCTGCCCTTGAAAATCTGCTAGAGAAACAGAACCTCCCATTATCACAATTGCCATCAGGACTATAATTAACTTCTTCATTTTAATACCTCATTTTTAACATCAACTTATTAATTTTAACATCATATCTACCATATAAAAAGATAAAATTTCATTTCAGTGAAAATAAAAATACCCCTTTTTGGCTTGATTAAGGGGTATTTTCTTGTTTAAGAGGATATTCACATATTTTTTCAAATCTATACCTCTAGATTAGGAATTAAACCATCAAAGATTTGTCTATCTAAATCTTCTATTTGTTTAACATTCCACTTATACTGTAATAAGAGAATCTTATTTAAATCTGACAAAAAAGAAGATATAGTTATAACTTTTACTCTCTCTTTTTTCAAAGCCAAACTTATTTTTTCTTTTAGAACTTTAGCAAAAGATTTAGGATCTTGTTTCTCTCCTAATCTTTTTAATCTTATAGTCAGTTTAGCTTTGCCTTCTAAATCTAATTTGACGCTTGTAGTTTTCTCATCCGGTTTCACAGTCTTCTTCCTTTCATTTTACTTTAAAGAATAAATAAGAACAGGTCTCCCATTCCCTTGATATCTTGCAGTCCCTCTAACTAATTGTAAATAACTCATAGGAGTACCCAACTTTGCCTTCATCGCTTTTTCAAATTGAAAGCACCATTGTCGATGAGTCATCTTTTGTTCAGAAGTCCAAGTATTATCCCACAATTGTATATCTACATCATTACAAATACCATCCTTATTTATGTCTCCGTAAGGATCATTAGTATTAAGAAATGGAGTAAGATTAAACTTAGTATCTACTACATTAACCAACTGAAGGACTAGAGTATTATCCATAAAAGAATTAGGATCTTCAATTGCAAGTTGTTCCCAAGTAATATTATCTAAATACATATCAACCTGAAATGCATGAATCTCAACACTATTTACATTAATAGAATCTGTATTAGTATTTATAATAAGAGTATTATTAGCACAAGTGACTTTAGTTAAAACGGGAGAGAACTCCACCTTCATATTATAACTTATTCCATTCTCTATATAAAAGGGAATTGAATTAGAATCATCAGCTACCGAATTACCATCAACATATTTGCTTAACGTAAAATCTCCATAAGGAGCATAACTATTAATTTGAACTACATACATATTCAATGGATCTTGAATTAACCTAATTTCAAATTTTGCACCATAAGGAAAATCTATATCATAATAAAAATCACATGAGAAATTCATAACATTAGTAACGAAAGGAGCATTACCTTTTATATTCATTCCCCAATTATCATCTAGATCTATTAAAGCCCTTTTACCAACAGAATCCCAATTAAAGGCTCCAGCACCATCTGTAACCGTCGCATTATAATCATTAGTAGTATCTATATCAAAACTATCTACTTGCAAATAGCCTGTCGTAGCAGTAGGCTCTCCTACAACAAAAGTACCTCCGAAAATAAGTCCTACGGAAAAAACCAAATACACAAGAATTAAAACCACGCACATCTGAATTTTATTACTCATTTTTATACCTCTTAAAATACATACTTATTTTTCCTCTATTATAGTAATATATGAATCACTTTCTCCCATTTTTTTATATAAACGCCGCTGCTCTCATAAAAAGAAGCATAAGAGATATAAGCATGAAAAGTATGAAAAGTATTTCTAGTGTTTTAAGGAATCTCTTGTTTGTCAGAAACTTCTTTACTCTTCCCATGCCCGTTATTCTCCCCAGAACAACTCTCAAGATCAAAAACTCTATTTCTTTCAAATTTATCTATAGCTTTTGGGTTTTTTACATTTACCCAATCTGTCCAATCAGTCCTTTTAGAACCTGCTAAACGTTGATAACACTCTACATTACCACAAGAAGAAATACCTGTATATCTCCCTGATTCTGGATCTATTTCTGCCTCATTAACCATTATCATAGTCTCACAAAATTGACAAGTAACAGCAACCCACTCATCCATTTTGATTCTCCTCAAAACCATCTCCTGTGAATGTTAACCCATTTTTATTTATCTCAAAATCTTTACCTGTTGCTAAAACTTCTCCATTACGAGTTACAGTTGTAACTTCATAATGTTGAGATTCAAGAGCTTCTGCCAAAGATTCGGCAGCTTTCTTAACCCTTTTATCATCAACAAGTTCTACATCTTTCCACTCAACCTCTATAATCTGGGTTATAAATGCTCCAAGGCACAGATCAGCTTGTCTCAACAACCTATTAACATGAGGATAAGGACTCATTTTAACTACAAAAGGAACTTTAACCATTTTTATTGCCTTAACATTCTAATAGTTGATTTCTTACAAACATAGCCATTAGAGGATTGAACGTCTTAATGTGGTAAAAATCCATTTCATTATCACTACCTTCAAGAACTTCGTTTATTTTTGCTATTACTTCGTTTCTATTCATTAGTTTTCTCCATCATCAATATAGTCATTATAACCCCAACCGGAATCGTCTCCTGACAGGCTGCATCTGCAAGACTGCCATGTTCTCCAATTTCGTCCTGAATATTAGCATCGTCTTGATTTACCATCTTATATTTTCTCACTTTAATATTAGCATCGTCTTGATTTACCATCTCATTTTTCCTCACTTTAATATTAGGAAAAACTGTAAAATATACAGCCATAATATTAGCAGCAATACCTACAATAGATACAAAAAACCATATCATAGCAAAAAAAGAATGTTCTATCATTGCTACACCACTTATGCACATACATATCGTACTAACTATTATACCAAACAGAAAAAACATTGTCTTTTGTTCTTTATTCATACTACACTATCTCCTATTTTATTCGGTGCTGGAAAATTATTCAACTCCACTACTTCAATGTCTGATACTTCATTCACTAAATTTTCTTTTATAGATTTCTATCATCTCTTCATAAATATGTCCGATAATTAAAGCTTTACCCTCATGTTCCATAATAATACATCTTTCTTGCATCTTTTTCCACACCTGATTCCAGCATATTGCAGAATGCTGTTTTCTCATCTTCCAATTTTCTATCTTCTTCAAAGTTTTATAGATAGAATCAAGAGGTATTATTTTCAAATGCTGTTTTTTAAACTGTTTTTTAGTAAATTCTAAATGGGCAAACTTAGCCATTTTATTCTTTCTTAAAAATATGTCCACTAACTAACAATCTCTGTATATCTTCATCTTTACATAGTTGCATAACTATCTCTTTTTCAGTTACAGATAGATTGTCAAATCCATGACTCAATAGATGTTCATATAATTTTCTTTTATGCTTCCTAATATGAATTTGATTAGGTATAGAATTATTATCCATAATAGTCCCTACAACATTTTTTCTAATTGATCAGTTGTCAATATTTTTATTCCAAGGTCAAAAGCTTTCTCTGATTTACTACCAGAACCTTCTCCTGCAACGAGGTAATTAACTTTCTTCCCTACACTACTCTTAACTACTCCCCCTGCATCCTCTATCATCTTTTTCCATTTATCCTTACCACCTTCCAGAGAACCTGATAAGACAAAAAACAAACCATCAACATTGCCAGTTTTTTTAATAACTTCAATATCAAAATACTGTTCTACATCTTCTACCATTATCTTATTATTTTCAAAAAATGCAACTATTTCTTTAGCCATAATGGGTCCAATACCATCTAGAGCACTTAAGTCCTTTTCTGTAACAGACTTAACTTCTTTCCAACTATTATAATGAGAGGCTAAAATTCTCCCTGCTTCTCTCCCTGCATTCTTAATACCTAGAGCAGAGAAGAAGATATTAAGCGGCATTTTAATTGGCTTGCAAACTACCCTTCCGATAGCAGCAGATAAATCTACATCGTCTTTAATCTGTTCTGGGTCTGGGACCATCCACACCCTTGCTACAATCAATCGAGCAGTTCTATCTGTAATTCCTGCATTACACATATCAACAGCAGTTAATCTATAAAAATCTCCTGGTTTCTGTAATAAACCTAAATCAATAAGTTTCTCTATGGTACTTCCTGCTATTCCCTTAACTCCAAGTCTGGCAAGGAAATGATTAAGGTTCTTAATATTTTGAACAGGACAAGCCTTATTGTCACAAACTAAAGCCAAAGCATCATTTGACCCTTTTACTTCTTCTAAACTATTCCCGCATGAAGGACATACCCAAGGAGTTATTACTTTGCCATAAGATTGTATTACTGATTTTAATTTAGGAATAATTTTTCCCGATTTAATAATTTCTATTCTGGAACCTATCCCTATCTTATTGCTCCTAATAATTCCAACATTATGAGCAGTACATCTAACAACTGTTGTTCCTTCTAACTGTATAGGATCAAATTCAAGAACAGGAGTTATATTTCCTATTCTACCTGTTTGCCATACAATATTCTTTACCTTTACCTCTTTTACCTCATCAGCAAATTTCCAAGCAAGTTTACCTTTAGGATTACCTGTATCTGATTTACCATGTGTTCCTGCTGCCTCTTGATATTTAAGATTATTAACGCCAATAACAGCACCATCAACTTTATAATCAATATGTCTATGACGTTTTTCCCATAATGCCAATATCTTATAGGAGAACGGGACTATCTCTATATAATGTAATTTAAGAACATCTGTTGCCCAATTTGCTCTTTCTCTTTCTGTCTTATACGGAGGATCTTTAAGATTAAGAATATTATAAACAACAAACTGTATTCCTCTATCTTTTATCTTTAATGCTGTTTTGTGACCCATCGAACCAGCAGTATGTGCTCGTGGATTTGCTTTCGCATCAGGGCCTAACTCTTCACTTACTCTCTCAAATACAGAAACAGGAGTTTCTAGTTCTCCTCTAATTGTGCAAGTTAAAGGAAGAGGAAGTTGCATAGGAACATCCTTTATATATTGCATTTTATCAGTTACATTTGTTCCATCTTTCCCCGATTTTGATCTTAATCCAGCTCTTACCAATTTACCATTTTCATATTCAATAGAAAGAGCCACTCCATCATGTTTATATGACATACAAAACTGTTTAAGGTAATCCGTAGTAGTTTTATTAACATATTTTTCGGCAGGTATGGTCTCCATCCTATCAGCGAACCATTTTGCTAAAATTATATCCTTTTCTTGAAGAGTCCCATTACATTTACTAATAGAAGTCATAGCAGGATTATGAATAACTTTTTTCTTTGAAGCTCTAACCTTTGAAGATGTTACTGTTTTAAATATCTTTGATTCAGGACAAAGATTCTCTAGTTCTACTCTAAGAGCATCATACTCATTGTCAAGCACAACTTCTTCTGTAATAGGATTTATACATTCTGCTCCTTCGTGGAATAAGGTATCAAGAGTTTCAATTATATACTCAAGTTCCTTAATCCTGGATGAAAAAGTTTTTGTTTTTAATTTCTTCATTTTAAATTTTCCTTTTTACGATTATTTCTTTTATTATTACGAAACGTGTCCCATGCCATATAAACAATCCAACCAATATAAACTAAAACATACAATATCCAAAAAACATAAAATTGTCTAAAAATAGAAGATAGCATTTATTATCCTTATGGTTGAGAACAATGTATTCTAACAAGAGGTTTATCTTCTTTTCCCATAACATGAGAAATAAAATCAACCTTATAACGAACAAGAACTTTTTTTCCATCCTCATTTTTATAAGCTTTCTCTATAACATCTCCCTGTCTAGGAACAATTAAAAACTTTTGATGCCAAGAAACAGAAGTTATTGTTCCTGGATGTGTACAAAAGACTTTACATATGTAAAGATCATTTGTTGATGGTTCTTCTTCTATTTTATCTTTATCTGTTATCTTATCTTCTGCCATTTTTTTATCCTAATACAAAACTATTTTTAACTCTTCGCTTGAAAGAATTTTTGAATACATAATTTTTCTTTTCTGAAAACGCTTTATTACTTTCTTTATTTGACTAAGTATCTTACTTCCAAAAAAGTCTTTAATAAGAACTTGCATCTCATATTCATCAGTCTTATTTAAAAATTCTTCAAAGGTAGCAGTTGCCGCCAAATCTACTCCAAAGATACTTCTCTCTCTTCTACAGGTAATTTGCTCTTGAAGAAAAGACATTACTATTTCTATTTTAACATCAGTCTCATCAGTAGCTTCCCACCTTTTAGTAGTTGCCTTTTCAACATAATTAAATACACACTCAGGAATACGTTCTTGAATACGACAACATTTGGGACATTCCAAAACTATTTCCTGACCCCTAATAAGTGGAGCAAGTTTAGTATGTCCTCCGCAATCCCGACAGGTTAGTTCATGAACTACCCCAACATTCTGCCAAAAATACAAAGCCTTCATTTTTTCTTTATCAGTCATAATTTATACCTTACCAAATATATCACTTATAGTAAAGATATATTTTTTCAGTTCAGTGAAAATAATTCTAGTTCCCAAATAAGAGAATTAGAACTCGTAAATACAGTCTGGACAAGGAGTTATGGCATTTCATCATCTAAATCAAGTTCTCTTCCTCCAGCTAGTGGAATTACTTTTTCTCTAGGAAAACAAGATAATGTAGTAGGATCTACTAATTTACAATCTATTGTAAATCTTTCTTGAACCTCCTCTCCCATAAAAGGAGAGGATTCTTACGAACTACAAACTAATGTTTGTATATTTAGTAAGCTAACCTCGTCGTCCCGACGATTCTTTAATATTTTTTAATAGAATACTTTGGTTTTCGGTATTCTTAAATATTTTTATTAACTTTAGAGTTTTACTTACAAAAGATAAACTGTTTAACAGTTTTATTTGTAAAACTACATACTCTGGACTTTTCAAAGAACTAAATTAAACATTATATTATATACTTTCACTTTTCAAGTTAAATACCTTTAATTGTTTTAGGAGAATCACTTAATGTTTTCACTTACGTTCAAACAAGTCTGATTCATCCCCTACCACAAGGGATAGGGGTTTTCTCAGACAATTATTATAAAACACTACCAAATAAACAAACAGATACAATTTGGTCTATATCGATATTTCCAACAGCAAAAGATGGTTTCAAAATATTATCAAAAAGAAAATTTAAAGGTATTACATATTTAGCTTTTAAGATATTAGAAGTATCAACTTTATTCCTTTTATAAAAGATCTCTAAATCATCTAATTGATTATTATTCCTTAACAACTGCATTGTTTTTGGTGTTATATTTTTCATTATTCTATATCCAAGATATCATTTCTCTTATATCTATTTTTCTGGTTCTTTTTTTCTGCTAATTTTTCTTTTTCTATTTTTTCTTGTTTTGTCTCATCTCTAGATACTTCAGTCCAAAGATATCTAAATTTTCCTCCTATTGCTTTTACCCATACTGGCTCCCATCTTTTTGACTCATCAGGATTTCTTAATAAACCCCATAAGAAAAAAGTCCAAAGAACAATAGCCATAATATGAATAAAAATACTGATACACTTTAACCACAAAAAACTAACACAATAGATATTAAAAAAATCATAGAAAAATTAAACCACAATTGAAAAAATATCACCGTATATGAATATAGTGAATAATTAAAAGCATAAACTAAGCGACTGCCCAGTTTATAAAGGTTATGACCTATAGTTCTTATAAAAAATCTACTAATATTCATCTTATTCATTTTCCAAATCTAATAATTCTGACCTCTTAACTCTTATTGCTTTTTGCAGAGGTTCTCTCTCAAATCTAACATTCAAGATACCTCTATCATAAACTACATTATCTTTAAAACTATATACTAGTGACATAACATGATGATCTTCATCTCTATCCCATCCAATAATTTTGCCCTCTTCGCTAAAAAATGCATCTTCATCACGATAAATCTGAGATATACCAAACTCTTCAGGGAAATTGTCTCCGTTCCAATTAAATTGAATTTTTTCTCCGATTAAATTACCTATTCCAAAATCAATCATCTTCTATATCCATCATGTCTAATCTTGAAATTTCAATTTCTTCCCTAACATTCTCTCTTATCTTGCTTGCATTAATAATAGTCAAATGTGCTTTCAATTCTGTCGTATTTTTTTTCATATTTCGCATTTTTTGAGCAATTGTTAAAACTCCCTCAAAGAAATATTTAACATTCCCTATATAAAGAACTGCGTGTATAGAATTACCTTTTAGAGTGTTGTAATAATGTTCTACATCAGGAACTGTAAAATACATCCAAAAGATCACTTGGTCTCCAAAATAATCTATATTCACAGAATAGATTAAATCTACTGGAAATTTTACACCAAACTTGCTAAATTCAATATAGTTATTTCCCTGAAGGTCAGGTACAAACAATCTATAATCTATAGAAGTATTGTAGTTAATCTTCATACATCAATGTCTCTTCCGAAACCATGACCACAGCCACTTCCTCCTCTAGAGTTGCCTCTATTCGTCCTAGACCATCTTCCCCTAGTGCTACCAGTTGAATGCCCTCCAGAATAAAGAACAGTCTTTATCCACCAATAGGCAAAGATACCAAGTAAAAGCATCGAGAGGAGTCCCATAAAAGACTGGAATAAAATGAAAGACCACAAGGCTCGCAGGAAGAAAATTCCAAAGATGATTGCTACCAATCCCTTAAGAGAATAAAACTTCTTCCAGTTTCTAAATAAATAGTGCATCGTTAAACCTTTCTACATCTTAAATAATATTAGTTCTAGATAACGATTATACTATTATTATTTTTCACTTACAATACTACAAATCAAGATCCTCTAGAAATTGCCAATCTGTCCAATAGCCATAACAGAAACCTCCAACTATAGTTAACATTAGTTGAAATAATCGTCCAACTAATAGTGATTATTAAAACAGATAATAGTAGGATACCAAGTCCTATCCCAAAATCTTTCAACTTGCCTCTAAACTCTTTGTCAAACTTCATTTTTAACTCCTTCATTCTAGATCTAAAAGATCGTTTCTTCTTACTTCTACGTTCTCCACATCACCTCCAATATCAATACCTCCTCTTACTATTATATCTAATGTTACTTTTATAAGTTCTCCCGGAACAACAACCATTTCACAACGAGTACAACCTTCAACCTGAACACCGTTCAACGATACCTCATAAATTTTTCCATCTTTACTTTTAATCTGAAAATCATCCATCTTATTCTATATCCAACAAATCAGCCTTTGTCACTTTTTCAACAGGTCTTAAATCCAACTTCTCTTCTTCTTTTTTATTCATCTCATCTCTTCCATGTTGTTGAAGATCTTGTATAGACTGAGCCAACTCCTGTTGAAGTTGATCTACATGCTGGTGAAAAGCAGCAGCTGCCGATGGTGTTATCGAAGAATTAAGCGAACCAAGAGGTCCAAGAGAAGACCCAAGAATGGAAGTTGTAGTAGTAGAATTAGATGGACTTAAACTTTGAATTTCTGTTTTTATATGTGCTACTAATGGACTAACTAGTATTTTAGCTATCTTATTAAAAATAAGATGAAAAACAACTCCTATAAAAATTAATGCCCAAAAAGCAACTATCCCTAAAGACTGAGCAATTATTATCACTCCATAAATAAACCAGAAATATATAATACTCACTGGAATACCCATAAGAGCAATAAGAAAAATCAACCACATTATTTTTTTAGTATTCATTTTTTTACTCTAAATCCATTATGTCATATCTACTAAAAAATCTGCTAAGTTCGACTATATCTTGATTTAAGATAACTAATACACCAATAATCTGAATTTTAACTTCTTTCACTCTTTTCTTTTCTTCTTTTTCTTTCCTTCTTTTCTCTTCCGATCTTAATCTATCTTGTTCTAAATAACGTTGTTCATCTTCAGTAAGAGGAGGATCTATAACCTCACTAGTTATATATGTTAATTCATCAACAGTATTATATTTTTTAATTGTATAATTTCTATTAATAACCTTAGCGACAGAAATAGAACCTCCCACTTTATCATAATCAAATACAAAATGTTGAATTGGTATCGTTGAAGTTTCAAGCCCAAATTGAACTTTATATTCTTTTTCAAAATTATCAAAATTATTAAGATCAGTCATCTTCGTCCATATCTAACAATTCAAATCTATTCTCTATGGCTTCTGGTTCTTTCAACTCTATTTCTCCATTACATTGAGTCTCTATATAATCTGAAACAAGATCAATTTGAGACTCTGCCATTGCTAAAATTCTTTGTTGTGGATCACTCAATGAAATTAATTCTACGTCTCCACCATGCAAAGGATTAGACAGATAACGAGTCTGCATACCTCTACCCGATTTACGAACTTCTACATCCCTATTCATATAACGCTCTATTTGAGACCAAACAGAAATAGGACATGTAAAAATCTTTATTTCTCTGTCAACTAAGTCTAGAATAAAAAGAATTTTTCTTTCAACAGCTTTATATCCAGATCTTTCTTCTTTATCTTTTAAAAAGAAAAATGACTGCAACTTGCCAGGCTCCATTTTTTCAGGAAAATACTGATAAACTGTCTTTGCCTTAGAAAGAGGTCTAATCTCCCAACTATTTCCTTTACTAGTATATAATTTCTTAATTTTCATCAGATAATTTCTACTGTTTTCTCAGATCCAACCCACTTCTTTTTTTGGAAATTAAAATTACCATCTTCCCTTATTTTAAAAACCGTTACAGTCGGTGGAAACTCTAGAAAGCATTCATCCGTATCATCAAAGAAAATAGATATTTCATTTTCCATAACTTCTCTTCTCTTATCCGAAACTAACAACAAAGTATCATAATAGATCCCAAGAACATCTAATTCTTCTTCTGTTTTAGCATAAGAAGATAGACTTGACTTCCTATCAGAAATAATAAAGATCTCAGCTTTATCTTTTAAAGATTCTGTTAATAACAGAAAAAAAGACAAGCTTTCAAAAGAGGCAGTAATAGTGTTATCTAAATCTATTCCTATTTTTAATAGATTACTTTCCTTCTTCTTTATCGTTGTTTTTCTCATTGTATTCATCTGCCTTTCTATTGTGTTCTTCTCTTGTTAATTCAAAGTCTTTATTTAAATTTATAAGTTCTTCTTCTGAAAAAGGAGTTCCATCTGTATGATGAGTAAAAGATAGAAATCCAACTTCAGCCATTTTTTGCATAACAAATGGCTGTCGCCAAGATGTCATTAAATCCATTATCATCGGATCATTTTTATCAAACTCTAAATGATCTAGAATCCCTAATATCCAATATCTATCATCATAATTACCCGGAGGCTTTATATAACCATGCTCTATAGATGAATACTCAGAAGGTTTCATTCCTATCATATCAGCAAATTTTCTTAATCCAAAACCTTGTTTAATTCTAGCTTCTTTTAACATTTCTCCGAAGAACATTTATATCTCCTCATGAGGTAATTCAAGTCTGTATTTTTTAGTGTTATACCATTCTGTCCAGCTATCCCATTCTTCCGGTTCATCAGGAGTATTAGTTAGGTGACTCCTTATTTTAAGATTAGTCTGATATACTCCTGGTTCTTGTTCAGTTTCACTTTCTTCTTCATACCATTCTTCAATAAAATCCACATCTACCCCATAAGCAGTATCTGGATTAAGTAGCTCAACTATATGCTCTCTCTGTTTAGCATCAACCACCATTACATATAACGGAGGTTCTGTCCCATCCTCTCTAGGTTTATAATTTGGATCTTCTATTGCTCTTAAATTATCTAACATATCTTGTATTGTTCCTGGTTTCTTTTTTTCTTCCATATTATCACTTTCCTAAAAAAAAATAAATCGATGTGGCAGGATTTAAACCATGCAACCTTTCATATATTTAAGTCATCCCTACAACGACCCGTTGTCTTCTAGTATAAGGCAAGAAACAATAATAAACGCTCTGTTATCCGCTGAGCTACACATCGTTGCTTACACACCATACTTATATAGTATATCTATTTATAAAACACTTACAATGAAATACTGATAATTTATTTCAAGAAAGCCTAAATGTTTTAACTTTATTATATAAAAATATTTTTTCACTTTTTAAACTTTTTAGAAGGAATTGCTCGATTAATATATAATTAATAGGTATAAAGTACCTGAACTCAACATTAGGATATTATAAAATTATATATTTAAGAGTAATTTCTTTTTTCTTTAGTTGAGTTCAGGAATTAGATTTTACTCTTTTTTTTGTGAGTTATGAAATATAAAGCATTTAAATTTAGATTAGTTCCTAATAAAGAACAAAAAGTTTTAATTAATAAAACTTTAGGTTGTTGTAGGCTCCTTTATAATCAGATGCTAAATGAAAAACAACTTAAATACAAATATAGTGATAAATCTAAAAATAAAACCGAAAAACAATATAAATCTGAATTTAAATTCCTTAAAGAAGTAGACTCGACTGCTTTACAACAATCTCGTATAGATTTAACTAATGCTTATAAAAACTTTTTTAGAAAAATTAAATCTAAACAAAAAGTTTCTCTTAAGTTTAAATCTAGAAAAAATCCTAAAAACTCTTATAGAACCATAAATTCTCACAACTCTATAAGAGTAGAAGATAATTATGTTAAACTACCTAAACTATGCTTTGTTAAATTTAAAAAATCCAGAGAAGTTATAGGCAAAATTAAATCAGCTACTATTACTAAAAACATCTTAAATAGATATTATATTTCTGTTCTCTGCGAAACAGAGATAAAGAAATTACCTGAATTAGATACAAAAATAGGAATAGATTTAGGAATAAAAGATTTCTGTATTACTTCAGATAACAAAAAAAACACCTAACCCTACTTATTTAAGAAGATCAGAACTTAAGTTAAAAAGATTTCAAAAGATATTTAGTAAAAGAGTTAAAAATAGCAATCGTAAGGAAAAGGCAAAAAAGAAAGTCTTTAGAATACATGAGAAAATCAGAAATCAGAGATTAGATTTTTTACATAAGTTGTCTACTAAATTGATTAACGAAAACCAAGTAATTTGTTTAGAAGATTTACAAGTAAAGAATATGGTTAAAAATCATAAACTAGCAAAGTCTATTTCTGATTGCAGTTGGAGTAGATTTGTAGAACTACTTAAATATAAGGCAAATTGGTATGGAAGAGAATTAGTTCAAATAGGTAAGTTCTTTCCTAGTTCTAAACTTTGTAGTAATTGTGGAAATATTAAAAATAATTTAACTTTGAAAGATAGAGAGTATCAATGTGATTCTTGTGGATCTATAATTGATAGAGATTATAATGCTTCTCTTAATATTTTGAGAGAAGGGTTAATAATTTTTGAAAACTGTCGGGATGACAGGGATAGCTCAGTAAATATACAAACATTAGTTTGTAGTTCCTGAGAATTCTCTTCCCTTGTGGAAAAGAAGGTTCAAAGGGTTTCATAATCTATATAAATAGGCTTTTTTGTCATTTTATAATCTTCATCAAGTAAAGTACAATTAACAAAAGTAGTTCCATCTTTTTCTAGAATCCCATATTCATTGTGATTATGAGCAAACACAACTAGCTTAGGTTTAATCTCTTTTATTCTTTTTAATAAAGATTTAGAACCAATGTGTTTTGTAAAATTATCATGCTCTACCTTATCAAATATTTTATAAGGAGGCCCATGTAACAATATTATATCAGTATCATCTGGAATTATATTCCAATAATCTTTTATTATTTCTTTAGGAGCATTAAAAGCCCAACCCATATACGGCAAAGTCCAAGGACTACCCCAAATTTTTAATCCCATTAACTCTATTCCACTATCTTGTAAATAGTGAAAATTAGCATTCATCTCAGGCACTCTATC
>Ga0222679_1000196_pt1 | contig 25116 bp, 36 predicted proteins | sample AntAcemetagen939_FD_179843 | JGI IMG/M metagenome (GOLD analysis project Ga0222679, IMG submission 179843) | Saline water microbial communities from Ace Lake, Antarctica - #939 | ecosystem: Environmental > Aquatic > Non-marine Saline and Alkaline > Saline | place: Antarctica: Ace Lake...
CCTATTACACTAAACGGACATTTCTTTAACATAACAAAATCCTTTCTTTAGTCTTTTTTACACATTATAAAACAATAAGCTGCTGGTCGCCACGTACCGGCATGTGCAGAAGCTCCATGACTATGTGCTGTATCACTGCCAGTCGATGTTGTTAATTTACCTGTTCTTCTATTATAATAAGATCCTCCAAAACCAACAACACCACCTGTTCCGTCCCATTTTTCAAGACCAGAATGAGTATGTGCCGCTAATTCAGCAATTGTTAATGCATGACTTCCACCTGTGATTCCCGAAATTGTCCACGTCCCAGTAGCGTGTGCCCCCCCACCCGTTTGCCCTCCTGCGGCAGAACCTTTCGTAACCATAATGGTTTTGTCATCAAGGGTATTCTGTATTGTCCATCCGGTTGGTGCAGTATCAGCATAAAACAACATAACATCTCCAGTAGCAATAGGAGAATCATTCATTTCTCCGCCAGATGTTATTTGAATTATATCACCGTCCTCGTCTATCATGAACAGTTCTGCTTTTGTAGAAACATCTTTGGCATAAAGTATTATACCACTTGCAACTTCTGTCGGGTCGGCAGCTAATACCGGAAGGGTAATTTTCTTATGTAAACCATCGTTGGTTTGACTCGTTGCGTCCTTCCAATAATGGTCTATCTCCATTCTTTCACGAACAGCAACCTCTAACCTTCTGATATAATCATCAATCTCGTAACCATAATTATCATCATCTGGTGCGGCTTCAAATGCGGCGTTCCAATTATAAGTATGTGCCATTTTTCCTTACCTCACTTTGGATAACTTGGATAGCGTTCACCAAGATTAAACCCACGATTAACTGTGTTTTCTATTGAACCAAGCCTTCTTTCTCTGTTGGGATTCATTCTTCTCTGTGTAAGTCCAGCCAGCCCAGAAATATACTGTTGCCAATACCAGTTGCCCCTGTCCAGATCACGCCCACCACCAGACTTATACAGGGCCATTGCCATAACGCCATCTTTCAATAACTTACCGTTTGTGAATGGATATAATGGCGAACCAGCATCAGCAAGTTCTGACGGAATCATTATTTGTTCAATTCCAAGAACCAAATCTGCTGTTGTCGGTTTTCGGAACAAGCTAACCTTCGTGCCATCTTCTCCCAAATCATGATAGAAAACAGCTGGAGTACCAGAATCAAATTCTCTCCATTTATAAATATCTCTGTCCAACTCTACAACCGATGTTCCATCAAGAGGTATTCCATCACAATCAACACCTAAAAGTGTTATCCCTCTATCATATCCGGTTGGAACTGGGAGGTCGTAACTTTTCTGTTCTGCAACCGTTACCGTTGTTTCATCACGTACTTTTATAAGTTGAAGTTCTTCACAAGTATCTTGATAAAGATTATTATAATACTCTTTGATTTCTGCCTCTGTCCACCAATCAGAAGTTCCAGCTTCCTCTGATAGCTTTGCTTGAAGTTTAACATACGCTTCATCTAATGTCATGTCATACCTCTCTTTTGTGTGCAACCACACACAATGATGCTATATTTCGTGGAGAATCATGCCATTTCAAATTACCAAAACCACAATTGAATAACAGGTCTGTTAAATACTGCCTATTAAATCCACATAAATGTCTATCTGATGGGTAGAGCGTTCTTCCGTAAACACCGTTGTACCAATAATCTTTTGAACCCAAATAATTTTCTAAATAATTTCGCATAAATTGTTCAAGGTCTGGAACCTCTATGTAGGCACTTCCATCATCTTTAAGTACACGCCTCATTTCAGATAAGGCTTTCCAGTGGTTATTTTTATCAAGGTGTTCAAGGATATGAGAACAGATCACACCCTTGAACACTTTGCCTTCAAAGGGAATATCTAAAATATCACCCACTATATCAGGAACGGATATTTCATTCTCAACAACATCCATGTTAATTGCAGTGGTTATTCTGCAATTTCCACAACCTATATTTAGATATTCCTTTTCTGGTATCATTTTATATCTCGACTCTCGTGGCCAGTTCGTCAAATTGAATAAGAAAGTTGGGGTCAAACATGGGAGTGGCTTCTGGCCTATACCCATCTGCCATGCCATCGACCTCACTATAACTCAGGTTCAAATCGTGCGGAATTTCCATTGCCCCGGATGCACACATTCCAGTAGATGCCACGCTTCCATCATCGTTATATTCAACAAATAATGCAAGTGGATACTGCATGTATGTTTTTTGGCCGGGAACAATATTTCTACGAACCATTAACTTTTGTGTCACAATCTTCACTTCCAATACCTCCTTCACCAAGAACCTCAAGTGGGTTCCTGAATTCTGTTGGTGCAGTTGGGTCTGCCATGTATTTTATATCCTTGGAAAATTTTATGTCAGGTAGCCATATTTGGTTTAAACCATACTTCTCATGAATATCAAGAAGTATTTGTTTGGATGCTTTTGTTAGAATGGGCTTATCAACTAAATGACCAGCCTCTATCAAATCATCCATATAGATACCAACATCTTCCACATATTCTGATGCCTTTACACAAAAATAAACATCTTCAGTATGTGTATTCCCCGTTACAAACCACGGCTCAGGAACAATTTTAAACAACTCACAGTCAATCATTGTACAACAACAACCAACCGCATCGACCTTAACAAGGCCATCATCCCTTACAGAACCTTCATAATCAGAGAAAATTTTCATGACACCCTTTTCGACATATTTAAATATCATTGGTTCATAGGGGAAACCACGAATAAAAGCTCTTGCTTGCAGAATATGCATATCGGGATTTTCGTCAAATCTCCGAAACATCTTTTCGACAACGAGTGGGTCTAATCTCATATCATCATCATAAAAGAAAAGATGCGTACACTCATTTTGTAAGGCATACTTAACAGCCATATCCCTTGCTTTGTCAATCGGCATGCGCCACGGAGCAGAAAACAAAACCTCGACATCAGGTAGATTTCTACCAACACGATACATCATGTTCATGTGACTTGCATAAACAACTGGGTCAACTTGATAAAGATTCGTGGCAATCATCAATCGTTTTTTCATTTAATTACTCCAATCCTAATTAAGAACTCTTGCCATAGAGTTACGTTTGTTCCTCGTACCGTATTGCCTCCACAAAAACGGCACTTGCCAGTTTTCAAGAGAGTGATAGACGTTATCACTTTGTTACAAGTGTAACAACGATAAACATCTATCACCTTTCTCTCTTTCATAATTTACCCTTTCCCTTCTACAATGCCCTCACATAAACACCAGCGGCTCTGAGTGCAGCAGAAGAAGTAAGTGACGCCGAGTGACCATACACAAATGTGGGTTGCATTGCGGTGGCCGCACCAACCGATTCAGACATTACCAAATGACCACTGGAACCACTTGCAACATTTAGCACCGCCCCACAATTTGCCGCAAAGTCTGAATCACCGAGTATCTGTGCATTGGTTTTAAGGCCATAAACGAGCACCTTGCCATAGACCCCAGAAGCAATTGCTTCGTCCGCAAGACCAATGGTCTTGGTTCCATCTACTGCTTCATTTGCAAGATAAGCGTCCTTGCCATCACCAATACCATCGAAGTGATAACAAACTGGCCTACCATCAAGCAGTGCCTCAGCAGCCTTTACGATTAAACAAACCCTTTCAGGTTCTTCTCTGTTAATTCGAGCAAATAACATTTAACACCTCCCCTATAGACATCTTACATACACACCCAACTCACGCAAACCGGCAGACAAGGCCAGGGACGCTGAATGGGCATATACAAAGTTTGGCTGAACAGCTGTTGCCGCACCCAAAGATGCCGACTGCAGCAGACACCCGCTTGACTTGGAGTCAATCCCAAATATAGCACCACAGTTTGCGGCAAAATTGGAAGCTCCATAAGCCTGTGCATTGGTTTTTAAACCATACACCATTACCTTACCATACTTACCAGATGCAATTGCTTCGTCAGCCAACCCAACCACAAGGGTTCCGTCTGTGGCGGCATTAGCCAAGTATGCATCTTTACCATCCCCGGTGCCATCGAAATGATAACATACGGGACGGCCATCCAGTAACGCCTCAGCCGCTTTGACAATAATCAAGACCTTTTCAGGGTCTTCTCTGTTTATCCTTGCTATTAACATTATTCTTTTACTCCTTTGCCACAACGGGCCGTTAGGAAACAATTTCTTGATCTATCTTATAATGCAACCCTTGTTTCCTTCTGTTGGAACAACACAGTTCACCCATCATATAAAGGATGGACGTCTTGACCTTCTGGTTCTCCGGCTGAATAAACGGGCCAACAGCAAAATCCTGTCCCTGACACACAACCAACTCCAAAAATTCAGAATTGAGGAACGCCGCAGACGAATAATCTGTGGTAATGTCCGTCCAATATGAATCAACGGTGTCAATAGTCACAGCGGTTCCATCTTCCACATCAGGCACATACTCATCCCACATCAACGTGGCTCCCTTGAATTTGAACCCACCAAATCCAAGATCAGCAACAGTATCATTAGAAACCATAATCTGAGCCTTGCTCAAGCAAGCCCCTTCATATGTTTCATAATAACGCTGGTCACACAGAATCAAGTCAGGAAAACTTCGCTTACCCTTTGAACCACCCCTTGAACAGAGATTGTAAAGGTGAGACATTTCCTTGTAAAACTGTGCCCAAGTTTTTGTTGCGGCTGTGGTGGACAATGAAACCTGATTTTGCCACCAATCATACGTTGATTGGTTGATTCCACCAACAGTCGTTGAGGCGAAAGCCTTCTGGATAAGGTGAAAAATCGGGAGCAGGTCTGCACCACCATTGCCAGCAGAAAATGCAAGTATCATGGCATTAACATACTCACTCATTGACATTTCTGTGTTGTTTGCTTTGCTCTGCAACAGAGAAATTATCTGGTTCTTGCCCTGATTCTTTGCTAATTCTTTGTTGGAAATTGTAGTAGAACCGGCAATTTCCTTCCACTCATAAAAAGCAGCGGTGAGGTGATCTTGCGGAGTCGTGTCAATGGTATCATAACCAGAAGACATTGACTTTATTGTATCGTTACGCCCATATTCAAGCGGAATAACAATACGCTCTCCACCGGGTTCAGTTCTCTTTCTCTCGTTGGCATGAATCCAATAAAGGAAAGGGTTCGCGTTAAAGATATTGTCGTACAGCTTATCACGGTAATTCAACCATGTGCTGGTCAACATTTCATCAAATTCAAACGTAAATGAATTTACAGACATTTTTCAATTAACCTCCATAATGTGTTTGCGTCAACCCTGCGCACTGGCATCTTCAACAAATTTATCAAAAGCATCCTGCATGTTATTGATTTTCTTTGGTGTAATGCCAATTTTCTTTTTGTTTCCAAAGGTCGTTACGGCCTCTCTGCCTGGTTGACGATTAGTAACTTGTTTATTTGGGTCTGGCGTTTTTTCTTTTGTTTCTGCCACAATACCCAACTCCATATTGGCCACCCTAAGCAACAAATCAAGATCATTGTATGCATTGGGGCCGAGCTTCTTTGCAACTTCGTCCATCTTCATTACTGTTGTCGGAGGAACTTTCTTCTCTGTCATAAAAGTCTTGACAGTCGAAACAAAGCCTTCCTGTTTGTTTTTGCTAACATTCGAGGAAACAGTGCCTACTTGCGTTTTCAAATCCTTTATTTCATCATGCATGACCTTAAAGAATTTTGCATAATAATCATTGTCCTCGAACTGGAGGGCATCATCAAGCGGGTCTTTTACAACCACGGGAGAGGGCTCACCAGTGACAGTCCCTTGTTCGCCACCAGGATTCTGGTTGGCCATATTCTGCATCAAAACATCGGATAGGTCTGCTTTTGGTCGCAGCTTACCGAGTTCAGCGAATTGGTCACCCACTACGGTTTTGAACTTGCCTATCTCTTCACGAAATTCCTCAGGAAACTGAGAAACATCAAGATTCATAATATCCTCAACTGCAACCTCTTTTGTACCATCACCAGTACCATCATCCGTACCGGGAAGTTCACCAGCATTTACAACTACAGACTTTCCATCTTCTGAAAATTGAATGTCTTTAAACATGTCTAATCCTTTCTATAAATGGGCGTGTAGTCTGCCCTGTTTTTGCGCCAACTCTGTATCATTATGGCGGTTTACTGCATCCACTACGTCTTGTTTTGTTCTAACATATACCGGCTCATGGTCAATGTTTTCACAAAACTGTGCATCAAAAACATGAACGGCACCATTGGAAATTAGTTTTTTTGGATAACCCTGACACGGTTTATTAGGACACTCAACAACCAATTGATCATCAATCTTTTGTATCCTTTCAAAAAGAACACCACATCGCGGGCACTCATATTCATAAATGGGCATCAACAATTCCCTTTCTTTCCACCAGTTTTTTTACCAGTACCAGTATCAGAATTCCTTCCTCGTCCTCCACCACGTCCATCTTTTGGCCCCTTAGCATTTCTCGGTGGGCCTGTTTTATTTTTTCTTGGCATTATTTCGTACCTCCTTGTTTCTCACCAACGGTAGGTTTATCCTGACCACGCATAGCGATTAAACTCTGAATCTGTCTTTCTTTGTCAAGCTCTGCTTTTATTTGTTTCATTTCTTCCTCATTGTTTAAAACCTCCTCAGCATCTAAGGTTTGGAATGTCCTCGCGAAACCCCTGATAATACCAGGAAGTTTTATGTGCATGCGAATTAACTCTTGTGGAAACGCACTGAGACTTTGAATTAACATAGCATAATCTTGTCGCTCAAATTCTGGAAGTTTCGGTGCAGCAGAACCAACCTCTATGGTAACATTAAATTCACCAGCAATGTCATCCCTTTTGATGTCTTCCCAAGCCAACCCCTCGTCTCCGGTTATCAACATTGCATCTTCATCTGTTAGGTTTGCCTGCATTGATTGAGATAGTTTTTTTCCAACAGATGCGGCAAAATCTTCTACCAAGGACTTCTTGTCTTCTTTCCTTATACCAGATGCTTCTGATATTTTCGATGCCTCATATGCCGTTTTCCTTCTCTCAACCAACCCACGCTCACTTTCTGTTGCTCCACCAACTTCACGGAAATCTTCTTTAGACTGTTGGAAAGATGCGTAGATGGATGGTTCCAGTGGAGCATCTTTCACCACATCCATTACCTTATTAAGCGGAAGTTCCGTTACCTCAAATACAGTCCCGTCTCCACCTTTTTCAAAGGCCAGCTTGGAAGCCTCGTCTTTAAAGGTACTTGCGAGTATGGCATACTTTCTATTAAATCTTTTTGAATGATCTAATATAAGACCACGGCCAATGTTGAAATCTTCCTGTATTGGAATAAGTGCTTTCATTTCTGACAATGGATATATCTCGTCCATAACAGAATAAAACACCAAGAAGGAATAAGGATGATCTTCTACACCATCTGGCAATTCATCGTTCCTAAGAAAATCCACGCAATCATCTGTTATAACCTTTATCTTTTTATTTTCAAGGTCATATATTTCATACAGGACAATCCTTTTCAGACTGTCCTTTAAGGTATCATTCCATTCTTCGTGTCCACGAATCTTTTCTTTCATTGAACGCTGAACATCAAAACTTGCTTGTAATTTTTCTGTGTTTTTATATATCTTGTTTCCCTTTACGTCTGCTAAATCTTTGGTAATTTCTTCAATAATAAAACGGCCAGACTCAAAATCCGTGTCACCTTCCGTGTCGAAAATAAAGTTCTTCGGAGAAACCCTACGACTAATAAACCTTTGGTTCGTAGAAATTTCTTCACGATCATCGGTCTTGAAGTTCCCAGTCTTGGCATCAATATCATAAATTTCTTTTCCACTCGCATCGTATCCAAGAATTGTATATTTCCCAAAGTTCTCGTTGGTTTCAAAATCTGAAACATAACCGGATTTCATCGCACCAAAGAAGAAATGTGCGTCCTTTATTGAGAATCGCATCTGCCTTTTCAGCGCAGACCCCATGTTCTCTGTTGCGTAATAGTTCAGAAACTTCTCCATCTGCTTTGCAGACTTTACTGTATCAACTCCCTCAACCTTTCTTCTTGGACGAACAAACCATTTAGGATTCTGAAAATACAAAAACGGTAACTGTGAATTGATATGCGGGAAAATTAAATTAACCGTTGGTTTCTCTCCCAAGTTTACAACCCTATTTCCCCACTGTTTAGAATTGTAAAAATCAAGATATACCTTGACTTCTTTTAACTTCGCATCACGTAGTTTCTTCCCACGCTCTATACGATCTTGCCAGATTTTAACTTCTGGGTCAATAATTTTCATTGCAGTTTTAGTCATCAATACACCTGCGCCCCTAAGTGATTGTTCACTTGTTCGAGAATACTGCCAACATTTATCTTTTCACGTTGATCTTTTGCACGGCCCAACCTTCTTTTCCACAAGTGTAAAGAATTTCTGTCATACTCTGGTACTGATGTTTCCCTGCCAGAAGGTTTAACAACTTCCAATAACATTTGTTCTGCATCAGCCAAGTCGTCCCTTCTTGATTTCGGAAACCTCAACAACTCACTCTCACACTCTCCACCCTGCATTGCCCTAACGTGCCAAACCCAACCACCCTCATACCACGGTTGTAATTGTTTTATAAGATATTCTTTATTCTGTCCAGTGTTCTTACCAAGTGGCTCAAAGGTTACATGCTCCCTTGTATCCCTCATTCTTTTTTTAATAAAAGACCATAACATTTTTTCTACAAGAGATTTCTGGCCAGCAAACTTCACACATTCCCACTTGGCATATAGTTCAAAAATCTTATCTATAAATTTGGTCGGGTCTATCTGCTCATGGAATGTTTCCAAAATGTACAAGTTCTCATCCGCATCAAGCATCCCAATTACTATAGCTGAAAAATCGTTCCTTCCTTCTTCCGTTGCCCCATCAATTGCCATGTATGTCAAACCAATTGGCACGGTAACATCATCATCACGAACTAAAGATTTTCTGTCCGGTCGAATGTCAAAATAATGATTCTTAAAATACCTCTCCTTAAATACAGCGTCTTCTTGTGAAATCGGTTCATTCATATACAAACAGGAAAAAAGATAACTTCCCATTTTCTTACCTTGTTTAATTTTATTTAATTCTTCGAGTGAATACCTCTCTGGAAATGTAGCCTCACCGTCCAGTATGGCAGGAACCTTGATAAGTTCAATGTCCGGGTCTTCCTCAAGATCACCATACAAATCATAATCATCCCACCGTGTTCCCACTACGTCCATTGGCGAGTGAGGGTTATCACGGAGTGGAAAGAGAGCACGATAGAAATCCTTTGCCTTATCCATCTGGTCTTTCGTGGTTGTATTTTCTCTGGTTACGAGATCGTCAATAATAAGATGGTCGAAATGCCGACTCGTAAGTGTCGAATCCGCTCCAAACGCCTCAAACGTGCTCTCCATCACTGGACGCCCGCCACGATTAGGTATTTCAATCGCACTCTCAGTCCACTTTGTTTCTGGTGACAGCGCCTTCTGCGGGCAATACTCAGGAAAAAGGAGGCGGAATTTCTTGTTCACTAAGTATGGACTCCCGATCGCTGTCACCATTGACTTCGCATTAGCCACAACCGCAGAGCATATCGCTATACGAATCCCCGGCGTGTTAAGTTGCAGACTAATAGACTGCGTTATCGTAACATTCGTTGTCTTAAAGAACCCACGTGGAATTAACCACAACCTAATATCCTTTTTCCTCGGCTCGTCTAATTTCCTGCAAATGTACTTGTAATGAAACCCCAGTGTCAAATCATCAAACCCAAGCAGGTCTTTCGCCAAAAGGTAATGACTGCTCTTATACTTCTCTCTGAGAATTTTATCCTGCTCAGTTAAGGCCATTGCAATCTCCAATGGCATCCATCATATAAGAACCATCTTCTGCTTGCTCAAACTCAACAATGCTTTCTTCCAGTTTCTCCACTTCCATAATAGAATTTTTAACAATTTCAAATTTATCGTCTGCCAAGACCGATTCCACGAACCTTCTCTTTTCTGAGGCTTCGTCCATTAAGTGTGCGTGAAGCAACATAGCTTTTCGCTTAATCCAATTGTCACTTGAATCCAATCCATCTTTGATTATTTGGATGATCTGGTCTAAGGCCAAGACAAACTGCACACCCACTTCCTCTCTCAGTCTGTTGCGGTCAACCATGACTGCGTATTTCAGCCCGATCTCTGCATACCTTATTGCTTCTCCCAAATCTTTTCCAACAAGCTCCGGCAATAACTTCGAGTACACATCGTTGACGGTTAAGCCAGCCATATTGGCAAGGGTGGTAATTGGCCTTGACAGAATCTGTCTGTCTTGTTGTAAATGATCAACTATCGAAAGTGCCAGCACCTGTCCCATTTTCTACTATCCCTCTTTCCCCGAACTCTACGCCCATATATAAAGGATGTCAAGAAAAAAATTCAAAAAAAGGAAAAAAAATTAAAAGCGTAAGCAGAATAGGGGTTTAGGTGTATAGTAAAAAAAGTTCAGTGGTGAGAAAGAAAAAATGGTTCAAAAAATATTTGAGGTGGGGGTTTGAGGCTATATATAATAAGACCCCCCCCGGAGGGGGCTGGGTAGGGGTAGGCGTTTCTACTTCTACACGCACTTCTAATACTTCCACTACTTCCACTAAAAGCAAGTTTCTCACCTGTCTAACATAGTTTTGACCCTTTTACGCCGTCTAAGCCTAAGTCGCTTAGCTATCGGGCTAATAAAAATCGTCTATAGGCCCGGATATCGAAAAAAAACCTTGCTTTAGTTAGTCGATAGGCGTATAAGTATAGATAATAAATAGAAAGGAGATAAGACATGGATGAGAACATACAGGAGAATTTGAGGTTGTTGCTTTACCGCGCGATTGAACTAATTCACAATTATCAGTCTCACGAGAATCAAAATGGTCACCTTCCACTTTTAGACGCGGAACGTAATATCGGTATAGCCTTAGAGCTTATTGATAGTGACTAACAAATACAAAATAGGAGAGGAGGCGGACAGAACAGGCGGCAAAGATGAAGTCAAACGTAAACGCACCACCAACCAGAATGGAGGTTTTAAACATGACAGCAAACACAGAAGCTAAAAGCACATTGGTATTTGAAGGTAAAGAGTACAGTCTTGAGGAAATTCAGGAAATTCAGAAATCAGTTTCTGAAATGACTAAGCTCGTAAAAGAAGCCAAGAAGGAGGGTATAATTGCTAAAAAGGTCATTGCGAAAGTGGATGATCCGCGCAAGCTACTTCTTGCTGACCTTTTCAGAGGTACGATCGAATCGAATTTTACTGACATAGTCGGACTCTTCACTGAAACGAAAACCGCCGAAAAGCCTGAAGGTAACATTGGAATCAATATCATGATATCAGGTATTGAATTTGACGTCCAGTTACTTTCCGGTAGGGCACGTGACGAAAAGGTGAAAATTGCCAAGATGGCAAAAGCTGAAGCAAAAGCTGAAGCTGAACTGGAAAGGGTCACCGCACCAGAATCTGAAGACACTGAATAAATTCACACAGTTCTAAAATTATGGGAGTCAGAATATTGACTCCCATTTTTTTATGTCAACCTCTTTTTTGTCACCAAGTATCTTACCACCACAATATTAAAAATTCCTTTTTGTCACTCACTGTGTTTTTAGACCTTTTTTACAACACGTGTTACAAAAAGAGCATCCCTACTTTTACCCTGTGATACAACACGCTTTTAGCCTATATTCGACTTTTAGCATATAGCCTCTAACCTATACTCTCAAAGGATTACCTCATATTAGTGTTGTATAACAGTTTTTTTACTTCCTTCTATCCTTTCCTATATAAAAAAAAATAAAAAAAAGAAAAAAAAAAAAAAAAAAAAACAAGAAAAAAAAAAAAAAAAAAAAAAAAAAAGGACAATAACACGATATAAGTATCATATATAATATAACAACAATATCAATGAAAAAATAAAGAGTGAGAGGAAAATAAAAAATAGTTTTATATATACCCGGCACTCCGAGACGAAAACAAAAAAACTGCGATGAAACACGAATCTGAGCTATCCCTTTGTCAGTATAGGTTTGCGAGGTTTTCTTAAAATCAGAAAATCGCCTTTCAAATCTGAGCTATTCCTTTGTCATCATGGGCTCCCGCAGTTCGTGTCAGATCACAAGAGATTTTGAGTAAAAAGTGAACTTGTAGTTTTGTTACGCTCACTGCTATATTTTGTTCAAAACAAGCAACACGCATACCCCAGATCAGAAAAGAAAACCGGAAAACATAATAAAATCAGGTACTTATGCAAGGTCAGCGGATTAGGAAAAACCGGATAGCAAAAAGAGGCTCGAAAACTTAATAAAATCAGGTACTTGCAAAGACCTTGCTTTTCTTTTCGGTTTAAGATAGACTATCCTCTATATACAGTAGATTTTGAGATTGCCGGTATGCCGCCGGACAGAACACAACATAACACAGGAGGACAAAATGTCAAAAAGTGTGAGAAACAAGGAACCGCAAGATGTAACCACGCTGGACATAAAACAACTTGACCTGCGTGATTTACCCAACGGGAAGCATAAGAAAAATGCTTTTCAACAACTTCAACGTATCATCAGAGCACCAAACGCGGCAAAGGAAGTTGTGCATGAAATCCTTTCCATTCTGATTCTGGAAGCAGACAGGAAAATAAACCAGCTGGAGAAAATCAAGAAACTCCACATAGTACGATTCCGCCAGATGCAATTCAAAGCAGTCGAGGACTTCAAGAACATTGAGAAGGTGAGATTTTTTGAAGCTCATAAGACTGAAATCGCGAAAAAACAATTTACATCTGAAATGGTTCATGAGTTGGAAGTGATAAAGAAACGTGAGCTATACAGTTGTTACAAGCTCAGCAAGCTGAAAGTTTCTGCTATAGACTGCACCACGTGCAACAGAAGACATTCTTGCTGGAGGGGAGGCAAACCATGAAAACCAAACAAGAATTTGAACTTCCGGGACTAACGAGCAACAACAGAATAAAAGCAATTAAACTTTACACCAAACCAACGAGAGAGAGAACACCGGCAGAACGGCGGGAACTCGAATTGTTGGTTGAAAGGGGAGGTTGAAATGCAAGAACAAGAATACGAGAAAAATCATGAAGGACATGTTGAATTGTGGAATTGGTTATCTCACCACCCAAACAAAGGAAAATCACAATGGCCTGGATGGGAGATAAACGGTGGGATATGGCCAGAAGTTGAAGCGGATTGTTATGCATGTAAAGTCAGCAGGGATCCCGCCTGTAGGGATTGTCCTATAATGTGGGGTGAAGAAACCATCAATGGTAAAATGCAGTGTGGACATGATGATTCGCCATATAGCAAGTGGTCTTTGGCCAAATCTCCCAAAACCCACGAGAAGTATGCCGCCCTTGTTAGGGATGCGGTATGGATACCATATGAAGAATGGCTTGAAATGGTCATGGAGATAGTATAACCATGAAGATTGGATTAAATTGTAAACAGGAGGTAATATGAGAGATACAAAAGAAGCAACTTGGGGAATTTCAATCGATGATGATTATTGTGAATGGAGGTTTCCCATCCAGATCAGCGGTAACGAATGTATTGCAAGTGTATATAAGAAAATAACGAGGCTATTAGGCTCCCCAGAATTTGATGGAATGCTGCGGAAAAACCGTATAAAGCCCACAAAGCTGGAGGACAAAATGGAAACATACACCGTAAATGGAGTGACGTACAAGCAGTTGGAGGATATCACAGTAAAGGCGTTGATATGGGTGGGGGCGAGGGATATGGACGCTGACAAGCTGACTATAGGAGGTTGGCTTGATTCACGTAACTCAAAAATCCGTGGCTTTTCTTATTTAGAAGTTATTCCATTTGATACCGCCCTCGACTACGCCTCATCCTGTTCTGAATATCTACTTGTTTTGCTCGTAGATCAGGGGTTCGTGGAGGTGGTGGAGGAAATTGACATAGATTACATATTCAGAACGCACGGAATTCAGAAACGAACCTCTGGAAATTTGGGAAATAAGTCGGTTTATTTGAATGAAGACTATTCGTGGACACTTGAAAAAGACGACGAGAACATACTGTGCTTGGTCCCAAAACAGAAGTAATCTCCAGTTCGCGGAGGTACCAATACCATGAAAATTGAAACCATAAAGAATGAACTCGGCGAGTTTGTAAGTTGTGTTTGTAACGAGTGTCATGTTGCTCACACGGTAGATTGTGGAAATGCGAAACTTGCATACAGTGTAATCAATAAGTTCAGGGTCAGGCACGAAAGGTGCGATTCTTTACCAAGAAACAAAACAAAATAGGAAAGGAGGGAAACATGAGTGATATGCAAGAAGTGAATGACGACCTTATGAAGGGTTTTCAGTACATGAACAGAGCTTTCGGAAATTGTGATGATGAATCACTTTCAGAGCTTCAGGGGTTGTATGATGACATGGCAAGTCTGACAACATTTACAAGCGAAGAATTGTATTCAGACCCAGAAAAATAAGAAAGGTGGTGAAAAACGTGATAAGAAACAAAAACTTCATATGTAGCAAAATGTCAATGACAGACGTTACGCGGGCTTTTGAGTGTGGAAAGAAACCCAAAGAGTATGTCTATGACACGCTGATTGAAGAAGGTTGGATAAGAAAAATAGGTGATAGATTCTTTGCACCTACAGAAAAACTTTTGAACGAAGCCTTCCTTCCAGTTTGTGTGTCGTTGGATGAAAACCAGAGGCGATATCTTTCCAATAACACCCACTTTTACCGAGTCGATTTACTTAATGCTTTTGGTGGGGAACAAACATCGGAGCAGATTGTCAAAAAGCTCATCGCGAAAGGATATATTGTGTTGGATGACAGCAAGAGATACCGGAAAAGTGGTGCTCTTGAAGAATTTTTGGCAGATGGTGATGATACTTTTATGTGGAACGATTAACTGGAGGTGTTTATGAATATTTACAAGGTGACATATAAAGATAGTGGCGGTGGTTATATCTGGGATGAACTGGTTACATTAACGAAGTGGAACAGTGGATATGGCGACCAAAGAATGAAGGAGTCTGGTGCTACAAGCGCAGTTTTTCAAATTTTCGCGCAGGAACAGGAAGTTCGTGGAGCGTTCACACCCTTCAGAACAGAACAAACAACCGCAGAACCCTTGGCCTGGAAAACTTCTTTTTCTGGGTCTGAACGGAATCTTGGTGTTGCGGTGGAGCCAATTTCTCGCGGTGAAATGTGTATTCGTGATGCAAGTGGATTGATTAAATCAGCATCAAATCTCAACCCGCCACACCACAATAAAGAGTGGAGTGCTTTTGAAAAAAGTAGATTGGCGGAAAAACTGAAGCACTTTCTTTTTTACAATGCCAAAGTACACGGGCGGACAGAAGGTGCGATTGCAAACAAGACAGAACAGTATCTCAAAGACAGAAGGAGGGGCAAATAATGGCTGATGAAATTAAGGGAACCACTATCACACAAGAAGATATTGACAGATACAAGAAGATGCAGGCCATGGTGGCAGAATACAGAAAAACCCTTGCACCCAAGAAGGAAGCCATTGTTGCCTCAATCCAGAAGTTACCAATGAAAGATATTGTAGAAATATTGGCCTTCGAGGGCAAGACTGGAATGAACTATGATTTTGAGTGGGAGGAAAAGCCGTACACCATGAGAATTTCTCTCAGGAAAACGGCTGGGTAGGTAGCATAACATCACGTGGTAGGAAGCATATTGGAAGGTGTGGTCGGAATATGGAGGGTGCTACCCCCTTCACCGACCAGCACCGACAACTCTGGAGGGTGTTATGGAAACTGAAAACAAAATACGAGCAAACATATTTAACTATAACGGAGAAGACAACTCTTTACGTTGCGAATCGTATGAGGGCGGATATATTGGCTTGAAGGGTGGGGTATGGAAAAAACCAATCTATATTTACCCAATGAGCACCGCTAATATAGATATTCTTTTTAAATTATACAAGCATGATTCAGAAGATAGGTGGGGTGTAAAGAATTTATGGCAACCATCTCTTGTATATGAACTTCAACGGCTTTATAAAGATAAGTTCGACATGGCTGGGAACCTACGGTTTCTTCACTCACTAACACTTGATTCTGTTAAGAGGTATCCAACGCCATTTAAATTAGCAGGGAATGACCTTGAGCCATTCGCAAACCAGATGGTATCACAATATTGGCAGAAGTATGTGAAAGAGCATGCACTACTCTGGGAAATGGGAACTGGGAAGACACGAAGTATAGTTGAAGCGTTTGAGATAAAAAAGAAGGATGAAAAGGTAAAAAACTGTCTTGTTTTGTGTCCCTTATCAATGGTTGATAAATGGATAGTCGAGATTGAGAAGTGGAGTGGTTGCAAAGATGCAGTTGGACTCTGTGGTTCAAGGGCCGACAAGGTTGAGGCATTATCGTTGGGTTTCACCTGGGTTGTTGCTACTTTTGAAACAGCATACAGATTAGAAAAAGAATTACTAAGCATTGTAAACACAAAATGGATGGTTGTTCTTGATGAATTTACTAAAATAAAAAATCCTTATGCAAAAAGGTCGAAAACGTGTGTCAAACTGGGATTAAAAACAAAGCACAAGAATATTCTAAGCGGCACACCAATCACGCAGAACGCATATGATATATTTACACCATTTATGTTTCTTGATAATGGAGAAACATTCGGATTAAACTATGAAGATTTTTTGCGCAAGTACTTTTGGACAAATGGGTATAAGAAAATAGCAATGTCCGGTTCACTTCAAAGAATATCAGACCTGATCTTTGATAAATCAACACGATTCAGGAAGAAGGAGTGTATTGACATTCCTGATAAAATATATGATACAATTCCTATAGAATTACCGCCGGAAAACAAACAGAAGTATGATGAAATGGTACAATATGCAATCGCTCAGCTTATGAGTGGTGAAATTGTAACCGCACCTATTATACTGGTACAGTTGCTACGACTCAGCCAGATAACATCCGGTTTTGCAGTAGATGAAGTTGGACAGACCATAGATTTTGTCAAGCAACCAAAGCTGGATGCATTTCAGGACATACTTGATGGTTCCAATGGAACAAAGATTATTGCGTGGTCAAGATTTAAACATGATATAGACAGAATAGCTGAACGGTGTAATGAAAGTGGGGTAAGGGCTGTTAAATTATATGGAGATACAAAACAGGAAGAACGAACAGCCAATATCAAAGCGTTTCAAGAAGAACCAGACTGCAAGGTGATAGTTGGTACAGCCGGAACAGGTGGACACGGTATTGATTTGGTTGCTGGGAATATTGTGGTTTATTACTCGAACTCATATTCTTTGGAGCAGAGGTTGCAAAGTGAGGACAGGACACACAGAGCAGGGCAAAGAAACCAAGTGCAGTATATAGACCTACTGTGTAAGAAAACTGTGGACATTGCAATATATAAGATACTACGTGAGAAGAAAAGCATAGCAGACGTGGTAACAAGAGACAATGTATTTGGTATGCTAACAAATAATTAGAAAGGGGATGTGTGTTATGAAGCTAAAACAGAAATCTCTAACACAAAAAGCTAAAGATGCTGGTCTTGTTATGCCGACTGGTGGAAACAGACGACTTTACCGCAAGGCGTTGAAGGCCAAGATAAAAGAATTAAAGAAACAGAAAACTGTTGCCGTCAAATCCCAAGTGAATTGGTTTGAAAAACTTATGGACGAGGAGCTAAGTGTAGTGTTACCGCTTGATGGTACAACAGTGGAGGCTATTTTAAATGGCAACGATTAACCTGCTCACTGATGCACCAAACTATAACTTGGCTCTGATGAAACTAAGTGCATGGCACAAAGCACAAGGAGATACAGTTTTTTTAAATGAACCATTACAACCTGCGGAGAAAACCTATGCAAGCATACTTTTTGATTGGAACAAAGACAAGTTTTTCGCTGATGTTTATGGTGGGCCACAATTTCCTACCGTTAATTTACCACCAGAAGTGGAACGTATGCGACCTGACTATGAATTATATAACATCGACCACTCTCTTGGATATACATTCAGACCCTGTTATCGTCATTGCGATTTTTGCTTAGTCAAAACATTTAAGTTCCCAGATAAAAAGCACCACTCAATTTGGGAATTTCACGAAGAAAGGTTTGATAAGATATGTTTGATGAACAACAACACATTTATAGACCCACTATGGAAATCAACATTCCAAGAAATATGGGATGCGGATTTAAAAGTAATGGAACATGGTATGGATATAAGGTTGTTGGATAATGAGAAAATCGAGGCGATAAAAAATACCAAGTTTAGTGGCAAACTACACTTTGCGTGGGACAGAATGAGAGATAAAAAAAATATATTAACTGGTCTTAGGTTGCTCAAAGAATATAAAATACACAGCAGGATGTATGTTTTGTGTGGATATGATTCTACCATGGAAGAAGACCTTGAGCGGTGTCAGACCATAGTAGATTACAATCAAGTTCCATATGTAATGCCATTCAATCTAACCAAAACGGTTAGGTTATTTAAAGGATTTATGAATGCACCAGCTAATTGGTGGCACGGCAAAGAAAACATAACCTTAGAGTGGGAAAAGTTTCAACGTGGAAAAAAATATGTTAAGATGGATGAAGGACAAACAGATTTGTTTGAATGAAAGGACTAACAATGGAAAAATTATATGTTCATCAGCACGATGTAGCCGACTTTACACAATGCAGATTCAGATTCTACCTATCTTTTGTGTTGGGCCTTGCACCCATAATAAACAAAAGTTGGCTTGACGTGGGTTCTGCGTTCTCCAAAGCATTGGAGGTTGTTTATCTCACCGGTGAATTAGCAAACGGAATGGCAACAATCTATTCTATGCAAGAAGATTTGAAACTGTTGGCCAGATCGCAAGACAGAATGGATGATATTGATAATGATTGTTGCATGACGGTAGCTATGTTGAGTGCGTACCACAAGAAATATATTGAGAACTCTACCGATGAAATAAAGCCAGAGTTTCGTATCGAAACACCAATAAAGAACCATCCAAATTTTGTATATGTGTGTAGGCTTGACGGATTAAAGAATAACAATATTATTATTGAAGACAAAACAACAGCAAAAATCGAGAAGGATTTAATCGAACACCTTCCAACGAACTTCCAAGTCAATTCATATTGGAACGCTCTCTTGGTCAACGGATATAAGATAGGAAAAATAAACTATAGGTACACACAAAAGACACAGATACGCAGAAAGAAAACTGAAACAGTTGAAGCATTTCAGTTGAGGATAATGGATAAATATCACCAAGAAGCAGATACACTTCTACACGAAGAAGAACTGTTGCTCGACACCTCAGTGTTAAAATCATTTAACGAAGACCTCGACTGGTATATATCAGAAATAGAACGAGCGTACAACTACAATAGGTGGCCAAAGAATGGTACAATGTGTCGAACTGGATTCAATACAAGTTGTAAGTTCTTGAAGTATTGTTACAACCCAACGGAAGAAACTATCAATACATACTTTAAACCAGAGAAAACACCACACAAATACGAACAAGAAAAACGAGAATACATGCGCGATTTGTTTATGGAAATGATAAGAGCACAGGTAAACTTCAAGAAAGGAAAACGAATCTATGAAACCACTTGACGAAGAACTTGTTGTTGAAGAAATCTTTGATAAAATTAAGAAAGTTTTTCCAGATGTAACTACACCAGATATTGGCAATGTTCATTTTATTGAAAGTTTCAGGTTTGATGGACTCGCTAACATCTACCACATAAAACTAAATCTGTCAATGTTTGAAGACATAAGTATACAAAATAAAAGATTGGTGCACGTTGTATTACATGAACTCGTACATTATAATGGATTCATGCATCATAAAGAATCATTTTATAATAAACTTGAAATACTGGAAAGGGGGTGGAGTGAAGCATACGAGGAACTAACAACGAACAACAAAACAAGTGTGGAAGGAGAATGAAATGGCACTACCGACAGAAAAAACAAAACCGAAGTTGGGATTATGGCAACATCCCATACTGTTGTACGGCCCTCCCAAAATAGGCAAGTCAACTCTTTTGGCGGAGATACCAGACAACTTGTTCTTTAACACTGGTGGAGGATTGGATGCCCTTGAGGTTTTTCAAGTTCCGATACCAACATGGGAAGCGTTTGAGGAAAGAGCAACAGAGTTCCTTGCAGGTGGACATTCTTACAAGGTTCTGACAATAGATACCATTGATAGATTGCACAAGCTGGCAATTACAAAGGTAATCACTGACAGAAACATATCCCACCCACAAGATTTGGAATTTGGGAAAGGATATGATCTTGTAAAGGACTTGATGATGCGTCCACTTATGAAATTAGCGTTGTCAAAATATGGATTTATCTTGGTATCTCATACAAAGGAAGTAGAAATTACATCACGGATAAGGAAATATACCAAGACAATGCCGACTTTACAAGACCACGTGTGGCAGTTGGTTGATTCCATAACTGGTATCATTATGTTGTATGATACCGAAACAGATAAAGAAAATAATGTTAAACGGGTACTTCGTGTTAAGCCTAACGAAAGCTATATCGCTGGAGACAGAACCGGTAGGTTGGCAAAGCACGGAGATATTTTATTGGATGATGGTAAAAATAACTGGGCTAAGATAGAAAACATATTCACTGGCCCAGCACCACAACAGGGGCTTAAGGTATGAGTGGAGAAAAGATAGAACCAAAAAAAGAAACGCGGGTTATTTGGGTTCATGGCATGGCGATAATCGGAAAGTCCACCAAGGATGAGGGGGGATTGGAAGATACGTTGTTCTTTCAACAAACAGAGGGGGGAATGAGGTTCGCCGTTGTGCCGGGAAACCCAAAGAACGTAGTGTTTTATGATATAGGAATGTCCTATATCGTGACATCAGAAAAGTTGATAACGGCATACAACGAAGCAATTGTTAAATTAAAAGGAAAGGAGAAAAAAATATTATGAGCAACGGCGTTGACGAATACATGGATTCATTGGACAAGGAACATACACCATCAACTGTTCCAGACCAAGGATTTGCAACGTATCCAGATTCAAAGTATCAAGTAAGACTGGATGCAATACGTATGCAGAAATCGAAAGCAAAAGAAAAAGTTCAGTGTGTTATGGAGTTTGAGATTCTAACTGGTTCTTTGGCATTCAGAACAATTTACAAATACTCCAACATGGAAACAGTACAGAATCTCGATTACCTGACAAGAGACCTTCGGACACTGGGTATTCCAGTTGATTTCAAATGGAGCACAGTAGAGACGTTGTTTGCGCCACTACTTGATAGCTATTTTGAAATTGAACTCAAGACAAAAACAGACGCGGGTGGTAGGGAGTTCCAAAACTGTTTTATCTTGAAGAAGCTGGAGAGAGACAGTGTTCTTCTTGGTGGAGCAATAAAAGAACCAGAGGATGACATACCGTTCTAACGCTTCTGGATGGGACAACGCCCTGGTGCGCTCCTCCTCCGGGTGTACACGGGAAGGCACGTTGTCCCATCCAAACCTTTTACCACAGATGATCTGGAGATAAACATGAAGTGGAAAAGTTTTTATAAACAGTATTTTGATAATATAAAAGAAGGCGTTAGCAAGCAAAACGTAGTCTGCCCATTCCACGAAGATAAAGACCCAAGCATGTCACTTGATTTTGAGACGGGGTTGTTCTATTGTCATGGATGTGGAAAGGGTGGCGATGTCTTTTCTTTCCATATGCTTTGGCACCAGTGTTCATTTACTGTTGCAAAGAATGCGATTATGGGAAACGAACAGGTAGATGTCTTGTCTCAAACAGAAGTTGATGTTGCACACCTTAAATTGGTTGCATCTGGTGAACTACAAAAGATGCTTCTAATAAAACGTGGTTGGACACTGGACATTATAAAGCAATTAAAATTAGGTTGGTCTAACGAAAGAGTTTTCATTCCGATATACAATAAAGATGGAAAACTTTGTAACATAAGGAAGTATGATGCACTTCACAAATCAAAGAATAAATTCAAGGGTGTCAAGGGTTACAACACTCTAAGGATATGGCCAGAGGAAGCGTTGGATTTAGAGCAGGTTATTTTCTTCGCTGGAGAACCGGACACAATACTTGCAAGGCAGATGGGACTGAACGGTGTAACCTTTTGTGGAGGTGAAGGCTCATTTAAAGCAAGTCTTTTACCATTACTTGCGGGAAAGAAGGTTTATATAGTATATGATGTTGATACTGTTGGACAAAATGCGGGAAGACAACTTGCTGAAAAAGCAACAGAACACGCGACCGAGTGTTATCTGTGTCACCTTCCAGCTTCTGTCCTTCCAGCTAACGGAGATTTTACAGACCTGTTCCATTATTGTGTTGATAATGACAAACAATTTACAGAAGAATGGGGTAAGGTTGTTTCCGCTGCTGAAAAGATAGAGATAAAGGAAAAAGAAAAAGAAATAGAACACAAAAATGTTGATTTCTATGCCGCTGTACAAGAGAAGTATTTCAACAAGAACATTGCAATGGAAGCAATTGCAATAGGGAAAAACTTTTCACCATTTTTTGCACCCAAGCACCTAAAGATAACTTGTTCTTTCGCTAAGGGCGATTCATGCAAGGCTTGCAAAATGTTTGCAACTGGCGGTGAGATGGACGTTGAAGTAGATGATGAGAATGCACTCGACCTTATAAAGTGTACCTCTGGTGAGCAACGTGGCAAAATAAAAAGTCTGGTTGGAATTGTAAACTGCAACCAATTTGAATTGGAAGTTAAGACACAAACGATAGAGGAAGTTTTCATATCACCAGTGATTGATTCGGAAAGGATTGATAGACAGTTTGTTGTCAGAAAAATATACGTAAAGGGACACAATCTACAGCTTAATAAAACATACAGGTTCTCTGGAAAAACAATAGCAGACGCCAAGACACAAGAGGCAACGCATTTATTTAACGAAGCGGTTCCAGAACTAACAGACTTGGATAAGTTTAAATTAAGCGAAGAAGAAATAGGGTTGTTAAAGATTTTTAATCCAAAGGAAGTTGGGGTCGATGGAATAGAAAAACAAGTAGCTTCTATTTGCCGTGACATTTCCTATAACATACCAGAAATTATTGTTGGACGAGAGAACTTAATGTTCTCATACGACCTTACGTTTCACAGTGTACTACGGTTTAAGTTTCTGGGTTCGAGGGTTGAAAAGGGGTGGGTAGAAATGCTTGCTTTAGGTGATACAAGAACTGGAAAGACTAAGGTTGCTGTAAAAATGTGTAGGCACTATCGTGTTGGTGAATACATTACCCTTGAGTCGGCAACACTTCCCGGTCTTGTTGGTGGTATATCTCAGGTAGGCAGGGAGGTTGCGTTTGCATGGGGAGTGTTACCTATTAACGATGGACGACTGGTAGTTCTTGATGAAGTGAACGGACTCGATGCCAGAGACATTGGGAACTTGTCTTCTATTCGTGACAACGGTATAGCAGAAAGAACTGTTGTTGGTTCTACCAGAAAAACATCTGCAAGAGTTAGGCTCATATGGATTTCTAATCCACGTTCTGCCAATCTTAGAATAGCACACTATTCATCTGGTATCGAATCAATAAAAGAATTGATGGGAAGGCCAGAAGACATAGCAAGACTTGACCTTGCCATTATAGTTGCAAAGGAAGATGTTGCAGTAGAAAAGATAAACCAACTGGGACACAGGAAGCCAGAGCATAAATACACATCAGACTTGTGCAATAAATGTTTAATGTGGGCATGGTCACGAAAAGAAGATGATGTATTTTTTACACCAGAAGCAGAAAGGCTGATACTTAGAGAAGCAATATCTTTAAGTGAAAAATATTCTGATAGTATTCCGTTAGTACAAGGTAGTGTTCAGAGAATTAAGCTGGCGAAGTTGGCAACAGCTTTAGCATGTAGATTGTTTTCGACAAACGATGGATTGAAGGTTACGGTAAAAGAAGAACACGTACAATATATAGTTAAGTTTTTGCAAGAAACATACGACTCGGCATACTTTGGATACAACGATTATAGTTTCAGCAAGAAAGAAGAAAGCACTTTAACTGGAACAGATGAAATAAGACAAGCAATAGAAAATTTGGGAGATTCATCAATGTTTGTAAGGAAGATGTTGAACTCAAACCAGATATTGTTTGACGATCTCGTTGACTTCACTGGTTGTAATCGTGAGTTTGTAAAGGAACTTCGTGCATTGATGGTGTCAAACAATTGTCTTGAAAGAAAGAAATCTTTTTATTATAAAACAAAAGAATTTACCAAGATGTTAAAAGAAATGCAAGGGAGAAATAAACAATGAAAAGAAGAAAAGAGCCAGTGTTTTGGAAAGATGCTGAGTGTCCACATTGTGGAAACTTTGATTATGGTGTAGAATTTTTCTACACTCCCGATCTTTTGACACATTTAGTACAAAGAAAGTGTCATCAGTGTGGTAAAAAGTTTGATGTAACCGCAGACATAAAAACAAAATTAAGAATAAATATGTGTTTAAGGTTAGCAAAAGAGAACGATGATTTACTTGCTAAGATTATGGTAAACAATAAAATATTGGGAGTGCACGAATGATTGAAATGACACACAGAGAACTATTCAATGCGCTAAAGATTGACGGTGAGATTTGGCACGAGTTTGTTTTAGACCCAAAGATAGATATGAGTTATGCCGTCTTAATACGATGTGAATGTGGAGCAATGATGAAATATGGTGATTGGTATTTAAACAAAGCTCACCATTTTATTGATTTTGAAACCAACGAAGGCATGATGTGGATACTAAATCATGCAAAGAAATATGATTGGTTTAAAAGATTTGTGTCCAGCTATATTGGAATGTACCACAATCGGAGGATATATATTGATACCGAACAGCTATCTCCTGTCAATGTAATGGAAAAAATAAAAGAGTTTTTTGAATTAGAGGGAAGTTCAAACACTAACATTAACAGATAACCAGAACTACTGGAGGTGATGGGATGAAATTAGATAAGAATAAGTCAATTTTTTGTTGGCTACCGTCTCTTATGTCGATTAAATACAAAAAGGG
>Ga0222679_1000198_pt1 | contig 25088 bp, 33 predicted proteins | sample AntAcemetagen939_FD_179843 | JGI IMG/M metagenome (GOLD analysis project Ga0222679, IMG submission 179843) | Saline water microbial communities from Ace Lake, Antarctica - #939 | ecosystem: Environmental > Aquatic > Non-marine Saline and Alkaline > Saline | place: Antarctica: Ace Lake...
AGAATTGTGAAAATATTTACTTTTTAAAGAACTTGAGCATATTCGTCAGCCTTCGGCTGACTTAAAGTCTGATTCATCCCCACCGCAAGCAGTGGGGTTTTTCTCAGACAAAATATATAACCACAAATTTCACATTTTAATGTCTTTTTATATCCATCAAACCATTTTCTATTTTTTTCTTTTGTTTTTCTTCTATATTCAGCAGATTTTTCTTTATTAGATAATCTCCAAATTTTACTTACTTCTTCTTCTCTCTTTTTTTTCTTCTCTTGTTCTAATTTATTCTTCTCCTGTTCTAATTTATATTTTTTAGTTAAAGGATATTTATTTTTTAAATAATGTTTCCTATTAGCCTCTTTACGTCTTTTCTCTATATTTTCTTCATTTGTTCTTTTTTTTCTCTTTTTTCTTGTAGCCGCATTATGACAATCTCTACTGCCACAATACATCTTATTTTTTGGACCATAGAAAACTTTTTTACAAATACTACACTTTAATTTATTTGCCATAATATTAATCCTCATTAAATCATAAATATAAGTTAATATTCGACAAATATTGATAAAATCCTTTAATTATCTTATTTTTTACCTTTTTTTTACCTTTTTTACCTAATTATATATATGTCAAAGAGCTTTTTGTTAGATAATTTTTATCTATTTAATAAGGATCTATGGGCATATGGATCTTCTGATCCTCTATCGGCCCAGCTATAAGGTTCATTTCTTATTTCTCTCCAATAATGCCCTTCACCAACAGAACCCCCGTTATTATAGTTTTCAAAGCCTTTTCTATACCTTCTTTGTCTCTTTTTATCCTTTTCTCTTCCAAATAAATAGTCATCCTCGAATGGCCATACTCTTTCTTCTTGCGGCAGATCAAGGTTCGCCCAGGGTCCAGAGATACCTTTTGCATTTTTCATCAAATATTTAGCAATAGATTCTTGTCCTACAGAAACATATGATAATAATTTACAAATATACATTAACTTATGTATATATCTATGGACCCAATCTATAGAAATTTTATAATTAGGAAGTTTTAATATTTGTTCTCTACTAAAGCTATTAATATCTCTATTAAGTGCAGAATTGAGTTGTTTATCAAAATAAGAATGATTCAAGTCAAAACAAGAAAGAAATTTTGACATGTCTTTTAATGAGAAGATAAAAAGATTTATCATCTTTTCATCACAAACTAAAGGTTCATTTGTATTCTCTTTTAATAAGTGTATTACTTCTTCCCAAAGAAAAAGAAGCAACTTTTTTTGTCTTTTTATCTCTTTAGTGAATTCTTTTATAGTTCTTAAGATACCTTGGGTAGAAGAAGTGCCAGTTTCCTTACAAAACTGGCACTTTTTATTCCCGACCAAACGTATTCCATAGTAATTTAATTCTTTTTCTAGAATCAACCAAGTGTCCATGAATTCCTAACCAGATAAATCTCTATCTTTTTTTCTATTTTGAGCTTGTTCATTATCAACAAAAGATAAATCAGCTGGCTCCGACAGATCTCTTACCATATGCTGAATAACCTCTGAAGGTTTTTCAGACAATGGTTTACCTCTACTATCAAGTTCTATAGCAGCATCCATCGATGTCTTTTCAGCCTTTCTTTCTCCTATTGGCTCTATTGTTGTATTCTTCTTACTTTTCTTCTTCATTCCCTTTTTTTTACTAATTTTCCTCTGAGATTTCTTTTTAGACTTTTTCTTGGATTTCTTTTTAGACTTTTTATTTGCTTTTTGTTGTTCAACTTCTTCCTCAAAAACTTCATCATCTGTAATATCTAAAATTGTAGCAGGTTGAGAAATTATTTCTGCTTCTTTAATCTCTTGGTCTCTCATATTAAAAATAACAGGAGTTGTTTTAGGGTCTTCTTTTCTTGTTTCTTCAGCTAAATTTTCTACTACTACTTCATTTGTCTCCTCAACTACTTCATCTATTTCTTCTAGTATTTTCTCTGCTTTCTTTATAATAGATTTTTTCTTATCTGAAAAAATCTGTACAATACCCCTAGAAAGCATATTTTGAACATTATCATCATCTAAAATATAAGGACTAACTTTAGCCTTACACTTAGGTCTTAATGGTCTTCCTTCAATTATAACAACCATACTACCTGTATTAACAAGTGTTATCTTTGAATTATCTTGAACAAGTATATTAAATTCTGCCTTATCTTCAGGAATTAATACTTCTTGTTCCACCGCTGCCTTTATATCTCCTGCCGCTAGTTCCTCTCCTTCAATGATAACAAAACTATTAGGATTTAAAGGTCTTCCTACTGTTTTTAAAACTAAACTACCCTTAATTTTTGGGGACACTTGGAATCTCATCTTCTTCTCCTTTTATAAAAAAATTAAATACTACCTTAGTATCGGCAAGAGGTGTTGTTTTTTATTAAAAAAATTATATTCTTAGCTTTTTCATTTTTGATTTTTTTGAAACAAAATCAAAAACATCGTCATTACCCATTCTTCCTTGCATATTATGAGGTCCAATAGGATCGGGTTTATTAAAAGGCATTTTATCCCCTTCATCTACAAACCTCTCATCATTTGCTCCTTCTCCTGTAGGAGGATCTTGATCCATTAAAATAGGCTCAGAAGGTAAATCTGCTACATTATCATTTGTTTCATCCTCTTCTAACATAGAATAATCTTTAGGAAAGCCCTTTCTTTTCCGTGTTCTACCTGGACCAGGAACATCATCAAAAATAACAAGGCTTCTAGGATCTTTTCTGTGTTCTGAACTTGCGGGTCTTCTACCTTCACTATAATCTTCTGACAAGGGAATACCCCTATTCCAAGCTATTTTTATATTTTTCCTATACCAGTTCATTTTATTTTATCTAATTGAAAAACATTAAAAGTTAAATCTGGAGATAATTTAAGAGATTCATTTAAAAGAGAAGATGCCATACTTTTTTCTTCTTCTATATCTTCTGATAAAGGAACAACAAACTTAACCTCTACCATAGCTTTATAAATAGATTGTTTAGGATTTAAATTTTGATACCAATTTTCAGGCATTTAGTTTTCTCTTATAAAGAAAAATAATTTTGAGTAGCATCTTTTAAATTTTCATTGACATCTTTTTTTTCATCAAAAGTATCTATAAGGGTCCCTCCATACATAACCTCAATCGTTCTTCCATCTGTTCCTACTTGCAAATCTAATTCTGGTTCCTCAACAGCATCTTCTTGAGGATAAGACTGTTCAAAAGGACTTTCTACAGGAATTTCTGGTTCTGCAAATTCTTCTCCAGGAACTTCTGGACTAATAACCTCTGCTTCGGGAACTTCTGGTTCCAAAGAAAGCAAATCATCTGGCACTCTTCTTTGTATTTGATCTACATTTTTTTGAGGTCTTCCTAGTTGAGGCTCTTCAAGAGTTTGAGGAGTTAAAGCTGTTAAGATTCTTACTTTACCACTATTAATATCAACGATTTGTTGTTCTTCTATTTTTGTCAAATTTCTTCCTTCTTGAGCAGAGGTAGCATAAATGTGAAATAACATTGCATCGGCATCTTTTAAAGAAGCAGAAACCATTTTATCAATTTTCTTTCCCTTAAATCTTGCTGGATTATTTTGCAACTGACTACCTATTTCAGGAACATTCTTACTAACAGTTGTTTTATCTCCCTCCATTTGAACTCCCACATATTTATCCCAAAAAGCCGTATCTCTTTTCTCATTTTCTGCTGCTTTTAAAGCTTTTGTTTTTTCTTGATCATATTCTTCTGATGCTTGATTTATAGGCATTACACTAGTATTCCAAGAATCATCTCTTTTATCATTATAAACTTTCTTCCCTGTTTCTAATTCTTTTTCTACAACAGCAGGATCTTTCCCATCTTTTCTATCTATTTGCCCTTCAATGGTAATAGTATTATCTTTATCTTTTATAGGCATACTTAAATTAACATTTTTAGATGGGACTTCTGCTGTTAATCTCTTTTCTTTTGTTTGTTCTTCTAACATTGTGTTATAATTCTTAAGATCATTTTTTGCCGCTTTTTTACTAAGATTAAACTTTGACATTCTTTTATCCCTTTATAACATTATCTATTTAATTATCTATTTAGTTTATTTTATTAAAAATCCTTTTTTATCTTCTTGGAGTAGACGATCTATTATCAGGAACAGAGCTTCTTCTTTCTAAGAAATTAGAAACTTGTTGTCCTGAACCATATAAAGTAACTCCTTGCATAGTATTCCAAGACTGATGAGCACCTGAAGAAACAACCCCTGTTTCAACGGTTCTAGCTTTAGGCAATCTACTTGCTGAACGTTCTATAGATGAATAAACAGCACCTGCGAGGCAATCTGTTAAATCATCGGACTTAACCCCATCTCCTTCTTTTTTAGGAGTAACTTTAAATCCATTGTCAACAAATTTTCGTTGCAGTTCCAACATTTCTGCTCTCAAAAGATGATTATAAGGAATTCTAATCCTACCTTCATTAACAAGATTTTCAAGTTCTCGATATATTATATTTTTATAAGAATGATTGAATCTTGTTTCTTTATTAGGAATACTAGCTTTCCTTAATTTTAATATACTCTCTAAAGAGGCCCACTGGTCATATGTTAATAATCCAATATGGAACCTTCTCTTTAATCCTATAACATAATCCATAACTACTTCTGGATTAATTGGACCTCTAACTGGCGACCAGTGTTTAATATGATCTACAATAACAACATATTCTGCTTTTGCTGTTTCTCTATTTAAATAATATTCTTTATGCAAAACAACCAATCCATAATTATGACTTGAAGTTGCCGGGTCTAAATGAATAAAATAAACATTTCCTGGCACACCTATATTTCTGTCTTTTAAATTATGTCCTGTAAAACAACTATTGACTTGTTCTTCTGTAAAGAAGTTTTCTACACCTATACCACTAAACTCAGCTCCAAATTCCATATTAAATTCTGCTTCTGACATAGTAGGTTGAGACTCTCTCAATGATTCTCTAGTATGAGTTGGATTTACTTCCCATGTAGGAAGACGACAAACTAATCTATGAGGGACCTGGTTAGCTGTTGCAAAAAGATCATAAAACTTACCTTCTTGTCCTCTAGGAGATGAAATACTAATTATTTTTCCATCATAAATTCGTTTTTCAACAACCTTTTGATCATGCTCATCTACTATAACATTACCATCTTCATCTTTTCTATAAAACCTTCTACAGTAAGTAGAAACAGCAGGAGTCATAGCGGTATAAATTCTATCTCCCGAAGAAGCTCCTCCTGAAGCTTTATACGAAGCAACCTCATCAAGTATTAAAACAATACAACCCATTCCCAACAAAGAGTCAGAATTACTATGTCCTACAATTATTCCTATTGAACCTTTTTTAGAAGGTAATCCTTTCTCTCTAAATTTTTTGTTTTCAACCTTATCTTGAGGAGTTAATAAAAATATTGAGGAAGAGCCTATGCCTTCTCTTGTATATTTATCCTTAAAATATTCACTTAATAAAAGTTTTTCTCTAATCTCTTCAAAAGCTCTACGAGCTTGATCTTTAGAGTTAGCAATTGTTAAAATATTAATCGATGCTGAAGATGCTAATTCATATAAAGTATAAGGATCTCCTCCAGGACATTCAAGCAGTTTCATAGCCTCATAAAGAGCTATAATACTTACAACAAAATCCTTAGAGCTTCGTCTTCCCCAGACTAAAACCAATTCTCTAAATATCTCTCTTTTAAAATATTTATCTAGCAAATCTCCCTTTTCATCGCTATCTAATCCTAATTTTTTACACAATTCTATTTCTTCATCTGTTAAAGATAAATTTTCATTACCTATAGAACCTCTATAAAGAGTTTTTAAAACTATTCTTTGTACAGGATATAATCTAATAGGATTAGTTAGATGACTAGGCAACCCTAACCATTCCTTCCCTTCACAAAACTCTATAATATTAGGTATTTTTTTAGAGTGACTTGCAGAAGTATTTATATCTTCTGTTATTTCTGATAATAAGTCCCCAATAATTTGTGTTTTTTTCTTTGCCATATTATGAAATATCTCCTCTTTCAATATTAGCCCCATCAATCGGATATCCAACTTCTTCTGATATCTTTGCAAAAATTATTGATACTTTATAATTATTACTACTTAAAAAAGTATCAACAGAGCCATATTTAACAGTTGTATATTTTTGTAAATATAACACAACATTTTTCAGATCTTGTGAATAATTTAAATAATATTTATCCCTAACATCATTTCTCTTTTTTATAAAAACATTATAAGTTTGTGTTTTGGTAATATTTTCACTTGAAACTTCATTATTATTTACATAAGAAGCCGCTAATTCAACATTTGTAATTATATTAGAATAATCTTCTTGAAAAGAAGTTATAAGAGATTCTATTTGTATATAAAAATCTATCATATTTTACCTTTATTATACAATCACAAAAGTATCATTATTTCCTGGTATATCTGTCATAGCAGTTACTGTAAAATGCCCCCTACCACCACTCAATTCATAAGCTGTAATATCGGTTGCCTGACCTAATAATACTCCAGATGTAAATATAATAATACGTCCATTATAGTGATTGGCTGTTGCCTCTATAATATCATCTGCTTCAAATTCGGTAGTACTTGGGCCGACAGTAGTATCAATTGTTCCTATAATCATTGTTCCCGATATTGATGCTGGAATAACTGCTTCACTAAATAAAGTTCCATCCCAATAACCCTTTATGCCCCCAACAACCTGATCTGCAAAATCTGGAGTTGCAGTAGCCCTCAAACGAATTTGATAAATATAAAAACCAACACCCACCTCAATAGGAAAACTACCACTCCACAATCCTCCACTTGCTACAGCAGCAGAAATATCATAATCACCAAGAGAACCGCTTGCAGGATGAGCTTCCCAATTACTATTGATTACATCTCTAATTTGCTTAGCACTATCTCTAAGAACTCCATAAAGAGTATCAGTATCATTAGTATATATTAATTGAACTGCATTAGTTACATAGGTATCTGCCATTTTATTACCCCATTAAAATATTTATTTTTATAATATAATCTATAATCCTAATTTTATGGATCGTAAGATGCTTCCCAATAAATAGTTTCATCGCCTGTCATTGCTATTCCATCAGCATCAACACCATTCGCTAAATGGATAAAGGTAGCCATATCATTATCACCATGGCCTTCTCCAGAACCAGCCAACCAGATAGCACCATCTGTGAAACTAAGTGTAGCACCTAAGTAAAAGTTGCCAATACTAAGACATATTTTTCCACCTTTAGACGGCGATGTATTTAATACAGCCATTGCCGCATGGATTTGGACTTCGTCATTTGTACCGTCACAAATATAATCTGCAACTTGCTTTATGATATTAGGAGCATCATCAGCTGCAATTAAAATAGTACCACCACTTTTTGGTAGTACTCTCATAGTTTGTATTAATGCCATTTTATTTTCCCCAATTTTTAAACCTTAAGTATATATTATCTGTTCAAAATCTCTAGAATTATAAGTCACTTCTGGAAATTTTGTATATTGTATAATTCTAAAATAATAAGTTTGTCCTCTATTTAAATATTCATTATATTGAGATAATGATGTATTCGTCCGACTTTGACATCTAACTTTTCTACCAATATAACTAGAAGAGACTCCTTTATCTGTAATTGGAACAAAAATATCTTTTTCTTTTTCATAAAACCAATCATCTTCCCTATAACTATCTCTTGTAAATTCTAAATATTCATGTGACATTATTGGATTGTTATAAACTTCTATCAAAAAATAATAAAAAACGAAATCTTCAGCATCATCTCTAACTGGAAACTCAAATTCCCACCATCCTTCATCTAAAAGATTACTTTCAGATATATTAATATTTTTTACAACATCTACTAGAAGCCTACTAACTTTAAAATTTTGACTAGTTAAATAAAAATCTATAGTTGGGAGTCTTCGAGATAATCCCTTATATCTATATCTCTCAATAGGATAAGAGAATAATTGCCTTGTAGAAGTTATTGATTTTGCCCTCCTAACATCTCCTGAATTAGCAAGATATAATGCTTGAGCAGAATTAAGCAAAGGAATCAATTCCACTGCATCTATATCTGAAGAAGTTAAATCAACAACTAAATCTACAACATTTTCTGTATCTTGTTCTTGTTGATACTCATAAGCAGATACTTTAGCCAACTCTCTTGACATTAAATACCAGCTCTCATCTTCTTCTATAACATCATCAACAGCCTCTATTTCTCCTGGAAAATAAGCATATGTAAGGGGATCTCCAAATAAAGTCATACTCCAATCAAGATAAGGTAAACTAAAAAGATATGCTTCTCCTATTGTGCTTCTTCTATATAAACTTTTAAAAAATGCATTAGGATTAAGAAATCCCTCAATTGTAGGATTATCCATTGCTCCAGCACAAGCTGCATAACCTCTATTCATAGCTAAAATAGGCCAGGTCTTCCCGTTTGGATCTCTTATGGTTTCAGCTCCATCAAAATCTGCATTATAAAAAAACGTTCTAGTTGCAGTATTTTCTTGAAAGAAAGTAGGATCTGCTCTATCTGTGAACCAAGACCAAACAAAAGAATCTTCTCTAGCAAAAGGAACTGGAACATCTATATATGGATCCATAAAAGTAGTAGACCAAGAATCTAAATTCAAAGTAGGTAATAAATCATTTTTAAATTCTAATAAAAGATCTCTATAATTATCTGCTGAAGGACCTACCTTATCAGAATAAGGATCTATATAAAAAAGCCCATTAACAATACCTTTTTTATTAAGAATCTCTGCTTGATCTACATATTGCTTTGCTAAAGACAGAGTAGGGGCATCTATTCTTGATACAATTAATGAATATTTAATATCATCCTCTCCATATCTACTATAAATACTTCTATCATATAATTTATTTTTTATTTGAAGATCAAACTTATTATAATTACCATCAGTTTTTGCACAGCCTCTACCTACTCTAGATGTAGATGATATTATTGGGAAGTCTCCTAAAGAAGGATCTCTTGAAGAAGGATCTCCCTTATAATAATAACCCCCTGGAACATTATAACCTAAAACTATTCCCCAAATTGTAAAACTTTCTTGAGAAGGATTCCCAGTTAAAATATTTCCTTCCAAAGCCTCTCTTAAAGGAAATAAAACTTCTTCATCAAATATAGTATCAGAATCTAAAATCTCTCTATCTGAACATCTTATTCCTATTAGTTGCCCATCAACTTGCCAGTTATCTCCATCCTCTGAACCTCCAACATTAGAAATAGACATATTGTGTTTGTTAGCATAGTATTCTGCTAATTCTTTACTTTCAGAGTCCCCTAACCTATAAACAACTACAAAATTATCTTTTGAAATATTTGCCATAATTAGCCTAATTAATTAAAAATACATTTACTTCATTCTAATTATCGGCTAGAAAAACCTTGAAAATAAAAAAACCTTGAAAATAAAAATAACAGGGTTATAGAAAAGTATAATATATAAAAATATAAATTTTTTATAAAAGTGTCTGAGAAAACCCCCATCCTTGTGGTGGGGGATGAATCAGACTTTAAGTCAGCCGTAGGCTGACGAATATAGTAGAGTTCTTTAAAAATTAAATATATTTTCACAATTCTAAAGGTTTTTAAAGGAATTAGTCGATAAACTTATAATATATAAGTAATAAATACTTAAACTAGACATTAAAGTATTATTAAAATAAATTATAAGAGTAATTTTCTTTTCCTTTAGTCTAGTTTAGGAATTAGATTTTACTCTTTTTTTGTGTCTACACATGAAACAGTTAAAAGCATTTAAATTTAGAATAGAACCAAACAAGCAACAAAAAGTTTTGATTAACAAAACTTTAGGTTGTACAAGGTTCCTCTATAATCAAATGTTAGACGAAAAACAACTAAAATACAAATCTAAAGATAAGTCTAAATGTAAAACAGAAAAAGATTATAAAATAGATTTTGAATGGTTAAAAGAAGTAGATAGTACTGCTCTACAACAAGCAAGAATAGATTTAAAGACTGCTTATGATAACTTCTTTAGAAAACTTAAAGCAGGACAACCTACAAATCTTAAGTTCAAGTCTAAACATAATCCTAAAAACTCTTATAGAACTATTAACGTAAATAACTCTATCAGAGTAGAAGAGAATAAGATTAGATTGCCTAAATTAGGTTTTGTAAAATTTAAGAAGTCGAGAGAGGTTTCGGGTAAGATTAAATCTGTTACAGTTTCTAAAAACATCTTAGGTAGATGTTATATTTCTGTTCTCTGTGAAGTAGAGATTGAGAAACTTCCTAAGTTAGATACTCAGGTAGGAATAGATTTAGGACTAAAAGAGTTTTGTATTACTTCTGATAGTGAGTTTGTTAGTAATCCAAGATTTTTAAGAAAGTCAGAACAAGAACTCAAGAAAGCACAGAGAATACTTAGTCACAGAGTTAAGAAGGGCAAAAACAGATTTAAACAACAAAAGGTAGTATTTAAGATACATCAAAAAATAGCTAATCAGAGATTAGATTTTTTACACAAGTTGTCAACTAGACTAATTATCGAAAACCAAGTGATTTGTTTAGAAGACTTACAAGTAAGAAACATGGTAAAAAATCACTGTTTAGCAAAATCTATTTCTGATGTTAGTTGGAGTAAGTTTGTAGAATTGTTGAGATACAAGGCAGAATGGTATGGAAGAGAATTAGTCCAGATAGGTAAATTCTTTCCTAGTAGTAAGACTTGTAGTAGTTGTGGAAATATAAAAAAAGACCTTACTCTAAAAGATAGAGAATATCAATGTAGTTCCTGTGGAACAAAGATTGATAGAGATTATAACGCTTCTCTAAATATATTAGAAGAAGGGTTAAGAATATTAAAAAAGAATTGTCGGGACGACAAGGTTAGCCTACTAAATATACAGATGAAGTTAGTCTGTAGTTCGTAGGAATCCTCTCCCCTTGTGGGAGAGGAGGTTCAATTACCGACCAGTTGATCCAAAACCACCGCCTCTATCTTTAGTAATTTCTTCTTCTGAAAATTCATCTACTTCCACTATCGTTATTTTGGGAACAATAGATATTTTACATTGAGCAATTCTATCTCCATTTTTGATAGTATAATTGCATTCATTTGTAGATTCATAACCTATAGTATGATACATATACTTATCTCTAATATTGTTTTGAATAATAACTTTTACCTCATTGATATAATCACTATCCACTGTTCCTGGAGAATTAACAACAGTAATTGCTGACTTTGCCGATAAACCCGATCTTGGACGAACTTGCATCTCATATCCTTCAGGAATAGCAACAGATAAGCCTGTAGGAACTACAGAGTGTTCTTGTGGTTTTAATATAATATCTTTTTCTATTAGAGCATGTATATCAAAACAAGCTGCACCACTTGATTGGTATTTTGGTATAATTGCTTCTGGTTTTAACTTTTTAAACTTTACAGTTACCTCTTTCATATTATTCTTCCTTTTCTTTTTTTATATTCTCTTTTTCTTTTTCAGAATCAAAACCAAAATTCTCTAATAAAGTTTTTTTTGACAAAACCTGTTTGTCATATAACTGCATATACATTTGTAATAAATTTATATCATCTTGTTTTTTTTGATTTTCTTTTAATCCCATTTTTTTCTCCTTTACTTAACATTTTGAAAATCCACAACTTTTACAAGTTACACAACCCTCTTCTCTAGTTAATTTTTGATTACATTCAGGACATTCTTCCCCATGAACTCGAGAACCATCTTTTATATATTTTTTTAATACTCTTGAAATCGCTTTTGAGAAACTCTGTAAATCTCCCTGTGTTTTCTCTAATTGATGAACGATAAAAGAAACATCGCATCCATGTCTTAAGCTAGTAGAAACTATCCTAGTTATAGCCTCTTGATCTTCTGTTATATATTTAGAGATATCTTTATGTAAAATGTTAAAAGGATTACTGATATCGCATAATGCATATTTTCCTCTTTTTATTTTTTTTATTATTGCATTTTTAAGACTACGAGAAATTTGCCCATTTTTACCAGCAAAAATTTCATAAGGATCTCCATTATATATTCCTATTAACACAAAATAAATTTCTCCTTTAACGCTTGTATGAAAAACTTCACATGGTAAGATTTTAGGACGTTTAGGAGCTTGACTCTTTTTTATTTTATCTTTACTATCAATTAATACTCCTGTTCTACAACCATCTCGATAAACAGTAAACCCTTTACATCCTTTTTTCCACGCTCTAAAAAAAACATCTTCTATTATTTTTTTAGTTGCATTATTAGGCAAATTACACGTTTTAGAAATAGCATGACAAACCCATTTTTGTGCAGCAGATTGAATATCAACGCTATTTATCCAATTTACATCTTCAGCTGTAGATTTATAATATGGAGAATCTTCTATTTTTGTTTTTCCTGTAATTTTTTTCCACTCTTGAAATTTATGGTGATATACATTAAATTCTTGCCAAGAATCACCTGATTGATCAATAAAATCTATTTTTACATTTTCATCATTCGGATTTATCTTCTTTCTTCTCTTATATTCGACCCTAAAAACATTTTCTATACCTGACGATACTTGAGCTAATGTACTTATCGAACCGGCCGGTGGAGTGGTAGTCAAGGCAATATTCCTTCTTCCATTTTTTTTATATAATTTATAAAGATCGGGGTCCTCTTCCCATATTTGAGATAAAAATCTATTATCTTTTTCAACTTTATAATCAAATATAGGAAAAACACCTCTTTCTTCTGCCATTATACAGCTACTTTTATAAGCATTTAAACACAAGGTCTTATAAATTTCTTCTGTAGTTTTTATTGATTTTGAAGAACCATAAGTAATATTTAATGCAGCTATAGCATCTCCTAATCCTGTTATACCTAAACCTGTTCTCCGTCCTTTTTTACACGAATCTAACAAGCTTTCCCAAGTTTCTTTTTCAATTGCTTTTATATTTTCTGGTTCAGGATCGGATTCTATCTTCTTTAATATTCTTTGGATTAGCTCTATTTCAAGATCTACCATATCATCCATTAATCTTTGTGCTTTTTGAACATATATAGAAAATTTCTTATAGTTAAAAAAAGATTTATTTTCAAAAGGATGTTCAATAAAAGAATATAAATTAAGGGACATTAATCTACAAGAATCCCTTCCCATAACAATTTCACCGCATGGATTACAAGAAGTATCATAAAAAGAAGGATCTACTTCTCCATAACAATTAGAAACACTATTTTTAATAACATTATCCCAAAATAGGATACCTGGCTCTGCACTCTCCCAACTTGCATTTATAATTTCATTCCAAACTTCTCTAGCAGATATCATTTGTTTTATTTTTGGAATTTTAGAATCAACAGGCCATCTTAATTCATAATCTTTATTATTTTTTACGGCATTCATAAATTCATCTGTTATTTGTAAAGATATATTTGCTCCTGTTACCCTTTTTTTATCTTTTTTTATATTTATAAAATTCTTTACCTCTGGATGATGAATATTTAATACTAAAATTTCAGCACCGCGACGACCTTTTTGTGCAACCTCTCTACAGGTGTTGCTATATCTATCCATAAAAATACTAATTCCATCTGTAGTTTTCGCAGCGTTTTTTACAGGCAAACCGAAAGGACGGAGAGTGCTTATATTTAAACCAACTCCACAACGTCTTTTCATTAATTGGACTAGTTGTTGATCTGTATATAAAATACCTCCATAACTATCATATGGAGGATCTATAGAAAAACAATTACCAGAACTTTGAATATGATATGGATTTCCTATCGCCGCCATAGGAGAACCTTGAGGAATAATATACTTAAAATTATCAAAACTATTAAATATCTCATCTTCTGACATAGGGTTTTTATATTTTTTTTCTATTCTAGCAAATTCTTTAGATAATCTTCGATGCATTTGCTCAGGAGAAGATTCTAATATATTATCTTCATTATCTCTTAAAGCATATTTATCTAAAAAAACTTTTGCAGCTAACTCATCACCATTAAAATATTTTTTACTTTCTTTAAAAGCATAATCATAACTATAACATACAGACATTTGAAAAATTCTCTCCCCTATTACTAACTTATTCTATCTATAATTACTTTATTATATTAAATAAAAAAACACTTATCAATCTTTTTTAATAAGTTTCTTGAAAATTTTATTTCTATCGATAATAACTTTATCTCCGCATATTTTCAAAACTTCTTCTAGAGTAAATCTTTTTTCAAAAACATTATTTTTTGAACAATTATAGATAGTTTTTTTAAACTTATTTTTTTTAATCCATTTTAACCCTCTTACGCAAGAAGGAAGAGTATGTTCTCTGTGCATTGGATTTTTACCATAAAAATCTGTATTTCCTTTTTTATCATTTTTACAATCCATACCTAAAAGAACTATAGGATCACAACCTAGTGCATAAGCTAATTGATAAGACAAAGGTCCGCTACTTCCTCTGCCATATAAATGAGATGGGTCCATTGTTATCTGACTATTTCTACCAGACATATTAAAAAACCAAAATTGATTAGTTGTACAAGCTCCTTTGCGACAATATTTTATAGCCTCTATCTTTTTTAGTTTCTTTTTATGTTGATGCCATAAAGCATAATCTTGCCAGATAAGGATAGTAGGGTCTATTGCAAGAAATGCCCTATTAATTCCAATAGTAAAACAATTTTCTAATAATGAAAGATTTATTTTATTTAAGGAAGGAGAATTACCAATTAAGAAGCAGGGAACGCCTGCTAGCTTATTAGACCATAAAGCCGTGTTCCCTGCTCCCCCTAATAAATTTCTTTTTGCCATACTAAATAAATTTTTCCCAACAAGCTGGGATTTTCTTTCTTGGATCAAATATTATTGATTTGTAATCAGGTTTCTTTGGCTGCTTCAATAACTTTAATCCTGCTTCTTGAGGAGTTCTATCTCCCTTTTTTCTATTTATTTTCTTAGAAGAAACAACTAAATTACCCCATGAATTTTTACCACCTTGTGCTTTTGGAATAACATGATCGATATCAGCATCATTTTTATCTAGAACCTCGCCTGTATACTGACAACGAAATCCATCTCTAAAGAAAATATTTTTCTTAGTTAATCTAATATCATTTTCTGGAACTTTACCATATTTAGTAAGTAAAATAACCCTTGGTGCCCTTACAACTGAGTTAACACACTGGATATATCTATAATCATCGGCAGAACCTAATTGTACCCATTCTTCCCATTTATATAAATCATAGGTATTATGATCTATCAAGACAGCTCTTTCTCTAGATGCTATTCTAATAGCAGTCTTAACATTTCTTACTTTAATTGCTGTCCAGTTTTTGTTCAAAATTAATACTGGGTCATTTAGAACACTCATAACTATCTTTCTTTAAAATATTCTTCTACCTGTTTAATAAACTCGACATTATCATCAATTATCTTGATTTTTATCTTACTCTTATATTTTTCACATATCTCTGAAATACTAATTGCAACCACCTTTTTATCTAATTCACCAGGTTCAATTCCAATTCCACATATTGTAACAGATTTATTTTTATCGGCAAGAACTTTTTTAAAAGAATTTTCTAGAGATAGTTTGACAATATGTATAGAAGTGAAATCATTGAGATATTTTTTTATAACAGCATGGTATATTTTCTTTACTCCCCTTCTCTTTAATCTCCCAGAATCAGTTGAGAAACAACCCCCTAAGTCTATTTTCTGCTCCTTAAGGGCTTTTTTGGCTTCTTTACCCACTTTAGCCCAACCAGCCTTCAAAACTCTCTTTGGAACTCCTTTACTCATTAAACCTGATAAATTTGCTGGAATTATCATAGATTCTGACTTGGGATAAGTTATATCTCCCAAAACCACTTTTATATTATTTTCTATTTTTTTACTATTTTCTATAATTTTCATCTTTTTTCTCTTTTTTTATTTGCTAGTGTTTTATTTTTATGTATAATGCCCCTGGTCCCTGTTATCTGGGACCTAGAAAACTAGGGACCTAGATAACTAGGACCTAGATAACTAGGACCTAGATAACTAGGACCTAGATAACTAGAAACTAGGGACCTAGATCCTATATAACTATTTAAACTACTATTATTACTAGCGTAATAATATAGACCTCGATCTTTTTGATTTATTTTATATTTTTTCATTTTTTATTATCAGAAATTACAAAAGAATAAACATCAACAGAGAAAAACTTAGGATTTCTTTTAATTTTTTCTTTTAAACGAGGTAAAACTTCTTTATGTATTTGACTAATTCTGGATTCTGACATATCAAGAATTTCTGCTATTAAATCCATTGTTAAATCTTCATAATAATATAAATATATAATTTCTCTTTCTACCTCACTAAAATTTTTACTTAACAGCTTGTTAAAAAATTCATCTCTTTTTATTTTTTGATCAGGATGATTAATTTTCATATCTATAAGATTAGAGTTGTAATCTTCTTTTATACCTTCTCCTTCTTCTGTAGGAATATTATTTAAACTAGAAAAAACAGTAGGATTATATTTTTTCATGTTTATAAAATATTCTTTTTCATTAATCCCCATCTCTTCAATTATTTCTGTATCTGTAACTGATCTACCTTTTTTACTTTCTAACTTAGCTTTTATTTTTTCAAACTTACGATTGTTAATTCTAACACTTCTAGGAATCAAATCTTCTTTTCTCATACCATCTACCATTGATCCATAAATCCTAGTGCTGGCATATGTTTCAAATTTTACACCCTTTTCCATGTCAAATCTTCTTATAGCAGTATATAAACCATCTACACCAAACGAGGATAACTCATCAGGAGATAATCTCCACTTTATTTTACTACATAGTTTATAAGAGATTTTTTTGACAAAAGGAAAATAATGCTCTACTATTTTTCTTTCTAATCTTTCTTTCTTTGTAGACTTTTTCTCAGATTTGTATCTTTTCCATAACGCAGATATTGAAGTGTTTTCCATTTTCTCCTCTTCCAAATAAATAAAAATACACTAGCATTATTATCTATTTTTTTTCACTTTTCAGAAGTTTCACTTAAAATAGTAGAGATGATATCTCCCACATCTCTTTATTTACTATAATAAGTATGAGTCCACCTTCTTCTTTTTTTTTCGTTGAAAGTGAGAAAAAATAGGTTAAGATTTTCACTGAAGCGAAATTTTATCGCTTTATAGCTGTGTTGATATGAAAAAAATAATTTAATAAGGATGTAAAATGATAATTAACTCTTTACTGGATAACGACTTATATAAAAGGGGGATGTAGTAATGATTTTAAATTCAATTCTTGATTCTGATCTTTATAAATTTTCTATGCAAAACGCTGTTTTGGAGTTATTCCCTGACGCTCAGGTTGAATATAAGTTTAAAAACAGAGGAAATCAAAGATTTAATGAAATATTTCTAGATTCTCTCAAAGAAAATATACAACAGATGTCTCTTCTTAAATTAAGAGATGACGAATATAGATGGTTAAAAGAGAATTGTCCATACCTTAAAAGATGGTATCTGGAATATCTTAAAAACTATGTATATGATCCAAATCAGGTAAAAATATCATTAGATGATAAAAACGATTTGGCATTAAGTATAAATGGACCTTGGCATGAAACAATTTTATATGAAGTCCCATTAATGGCAATAATCAGTGAATTATATTTTATACATTGTGAACCAGATTGGGGAATACAAAACCAAAAATCTTGGATGGATGCCAAGTTTAATAGATTATATCAAAACGCATGTATTTGGGCAGATTTTGGAACTCGTAGAAGAAGAAGTTATCATGTTCAAGATATATTAGTAAAAAATATGTCACAAAATCAAAATAAACAAAATTTAATTTCAAAAAGAATAGGTTTTGTAGGGACAAGCAACGTTCATTTATCTATGAAGTATGGAGTAAAACCTATAGGAACTTGCGCTCATGAATGGACCCAAGGAATGCAAATTTTAAATAGTTTAAATCATTGTAATTATTATGCTATGGAAAACTGGATAAAAGTATTTTCTAAAGTAGAAATTGGAACCGTTTTGACCGATACAATAGGAGTTGATGCTTTCTTAAGAGATTTTAATAGAAAAATGTCAATGCTATATCCTTCAGTCAGGCACGATAGCGGATGTCCTTTTGTTTTTACAGATAAAATAATTAAACATTATAAAAAAATGAAAATTGATCCAAAAGAAAAAACAATAATTTTTAGTGATGGATTAAATGTAGATAAAACAATAGAAATAAATAATTACTGTAAAGATAGAATTAAATGTAGTTTTGGTATAGGAACTTTTTTTACAAATTCATTTGAGAATAGTCCTGCTTTGAATATGGTTATTAAATTGTGGAGTGTAAATAATCAATTCGTAATAAAAATAAGTGATGTAGAGGGTAAAGAGAATGGACACCCAAAAATGATAGAAATAATGAAATGGATTATTAAAAATCAGATTTAATACAAATATTCTTTTAACTGTTGTTTATTATTCTTTTTCATTTTTACTATTTTTCATACCAATAATCCACTATCTTTCTAAACATTTCTGAAAAAGTAATTCCTCTTTTCTCTGCTTCTGCTTTAACTTGTTTATGTTGTTTTTTTGTTACATAAATGTTGGTTCTGGTCATTCTTTTTTTCACTTTATTCTCCTTTTTATTATATACATCATTATGACTTAATAATCCTTTATTTATTTCGAGAAAAAAGTGGAAAGTGGTTGAATTTTATGATATAATTCTTAAAACTGGTTTTTTAAGCCAATATAGGGTATTTTTATTTTCACTGAAATGAAATTTTATTGTTTTATAAGAGAAAGATAATTTTTGAATATTTAGGATAAATATTATGACAGCAAGACAATCTAAAATAATAATTTGGAAAGAAACTAAAGGAGAAGATATTAGTAAATCTTTTCGTTGGTATGGTTGTATAGATGAGGAGTTTGTCGTTGGTATCGCATTTGGAGATGGAGAATTTTTAGGAAATTTTATTAATCAAAAACTTAAGTTTCTACCTGGTTTAGATGATGTAATATCATCTCCTAGTCTAGAAGGAATTAAAAAACAACTACAAGATATGCTACAAAAGACCATAGATGAAGTAGAAAATATCATAAATGCTTTAGAATTTATATCAGAAGAAAAAGAATAAATGGACTTTTAATGGAGAACCTTTAGGATGAAAATTTTAGATGTCATAAAAATAGTCAAAAACGGACCAGATCGAGTGATTATAAATGAAGAAGGAGATGGAATACCTTCAGATAGAGCATTAAAGAAGGGGATATCTCCTAATATTATTTTCATCAGAAGTGATAACTGGAGTTTAGGTGCTACTGAAGGCTTAGAAAGTATAGCCTATAATATGTGGAAAAAAGAATGGAAATACTTTATAAGATTAAGTGACGGAGAAGTAAAAGATATTTCTGAGTATAAAGGATAAACATTATGGGCAGAATGAGTAAAAAAGAAAAAAAGAAGATTTGTGCTGGTTGTAGAAATAACTTCTATAACGGCAATAACAACCTTGGTGTAGCAGAATGTTGGTGTTTTAAAAGTTCTAAGGTCGTAATGAAAAAGAAAGTTCATGTAGATCAAGTTCCACCTTGGAATCAAAAACCAATTAAGACACTTAGCTGTTTTGGACAGCCACGTTATGTTTTTGTAGGACCGAAACAAACTTATTAGAAAAAATGATTAAAAAAGCTTGAAAGTGAATAAAAATCTGATATAGTTTGAAACAGAATGTGAACAATGATTTATTTAAGGAATACAATATGATTACACCAATTCTCGGAGTATTACCAATTCTCGGGTTAGTAATTTTAATAGATTTAGGGCTATTACTCTATATTATCTTGTCTAAAAGTCCTAAAGTAGATAAAGTGATGCACGATCTTACAGACGATCTTGATGAGAAATCACCTGAGACACTTATTCAGGAAGAGAAGGAAGCACTCCAAAATATCCAGGATAGAGTAGAAAAAGATAAAAGTGAAATAAAAGAGAAGACAAAAGATATAGAGAAGTTGGAGGAAGCACAAGGTGGGGAAAAGGGAAAGGAGTCAGCCAGTGGAGAAAAAGTAGGAGAATAGTAAAAGAAGAATAATAGAAGAAAAAAAAATTGTTTATTAAAAAAGATGTAAAAATTATTTAAGGATTTAAAAAATGACTTTTAAAAAGAAAGCTTTAATAGGTTTGGCATCTGTAGTAGTAATAATGATTGCTATTGTAGCGATAGGCGGCATTGGTTACAATGCTGATCAAAATTGGCAATTCATTCAAGGTGTATGGGGTGATGTAAGAGATCAAGATCGAGGTGGTTATTACCTTAGAAAATATGCTACCGTTTGGACGTATCCTCGTTATATGGAATTTATTTACAATGATATCGTAGATGAAGGAGCAGATCCATGCGAAGCTACTGGCATTACCTTTAACGATGGTGGCACAGCTCGTGTAGAGACGTTTGTTCGGATTATGACTCCTATCGATGCCAATGATAGACGGGATTTTCATAGACAATTTGGAGGTGCTTCTACCGAAGCTGGAAGAATGCAATTGGTAAAAAATGCTGTAGGTTCTTTTATGAAGGATTGTCTTAAAACTACAGCTCCTCTTATGTCATCTTCGGAACATCAAGCAGCTCGAAAGGGTGAATTTAAACAAGTTGCTGAACTACAACTTTCTAATGGTCTCTACGTAATGGAAAGTGAGAAGCAACAGGTAAAAGATGTTACTGATGAAGAAGGCAAAATGATTACTATTGATGCTACAAAAATTATTCTTGGCAAGGATGGTTTGCCTTTAATAAAGAAGCCTTCTCCTTTAACGGAAGATTATAAGATAAAAATTGTTCATTTCTCTGTAACCGGCACAGATTATAGTCCAACAACTCGTGAACAATTTTTAGCTAAACAGAAATCATTTCTTAATGCTGAATTAAGTAAAGCCGAAAGAAAAGAAATGGTGCAAGAACGGCTTAAGATCGAAGAACGCGGTCGCAAAGATAAGGCAGAGGCAACAGCTAAAGCTAATGTAATTAAAGAAAAAGCTGTTATTGAAGCTCGACAAAAAGCCGAAGTTGCTGCTCAAAAGAAAACTGAGCTTGAAACAGTTGCTAGTATGAATTTTGAAGTTGCTAAGATTAAAAAGACAGAAGCTGAAACATTGGCTAATCAAAAATTAGCAGTTGCAACTATTAATTTGTCAGCGGCTGAAAAAGATGCGGCGAGGATTATAGCACTCGCTAAAGCAGAGCAAGAGCGAATTCAGTTAGCAGGAGCAATTACAGAAAAAGATAAGACTCTTGCTACAATTAAAGCCGAAAGAGACGTTCAAATTGCAGTAGCATTGGCAAATGTTAAGTCTCCTGCGGTTGTATTTTCAGGTGGAGGTGCACCTGGCTCCGGTGGACAAGATACGATGATGAAGAGTATGATTAACTATCGTATATTGCAGCAAGCAGGTATAATTCCGAACAACGGGAACTTTGGAGAAATACTTCCAATCCCAATGAATACTCAAACTGCTCCTACTTCCAAGTAAATAATCTTGGAATTCTTCATGGTCCCAACAGGTGTAAAGCCTGTTGGGATTTTTTAAATATTCCCTTTTTTAGTTGACAAGCCCCATAAAATGACTTATAATCCCCCTAACCGTAAATTATTGTATCAAACTGACTGTTATTTTGGAGGATATAGGAATATGGAAACATGGAAATCCTAAGAGAGAGTTCAGTGACGCTCCTCAAGGCAAGCCTTGAGGCTTCTAACTAAAGTAGTTATTCTTTTTCCTAATTCAACAAGACTGCTAAAATGTTAAAAAAACTTAAACAAATTAGTCTTACATTCTCTCCAAAGGCTTTACTTTCCCAGTGCCCCTGGGTAGATTTTCTCAATATAATTGAGAAAATTACAAGAGTTTTTATTTTCTTTAGGTTCTCCCGTATTAACCTTGGTTATCGGTATTATACTACTCTTGAAAAACAGGAGAACTATCTTAACTTTAAGAGTTTTACATACAAGAAGTTAAACTGTTTAACAGTTTTCCCTTGTAAAACCACTTACTCTATTCAATTATTAAAGAACTGTTTAAGATTATACTATATAATTAAACACTTTTTAATTAAAACCTTTAACTATTTTCTTATATTTTAACTCAAATATAAATATTGAAATTTTCTTGAGAGTTCAATAACCTTGATGGATTATACTTATTAACCACATTAGATTTATAGGAGAAGGCTAGGATGCCAAAATTTTATATTGAATCAGGTGAATGGAAAAATATTGTAATAGCCCCAGATTTTATTAACGCCACTTTAAGGGTATTAAGAGAGCATATAGAAGAAAAAGATTGTAGATTTCATAATTTGGGAAATACAATATTAGTGAACCAAGGAGGTTATATCGGAGATTTATATGATAATGATGATGAAAATAGAGAGGTTAGAATTGAAGAACATAGGGTTTTAATTGATTTAACTATTGCTAAGGCTCTTGCTTTGGTAGAAAAAAGCGAAGAAGATATAGTCTTTTTCTTGCCAACAAAAAAAGTCCTTAAATTATTAGAACTTTGCGAGGGTAAATGTGTTGAGCACTTAACCCATGAAGATTGTCAAGGATTAAAGATATTGGAGTAATTTCATTATGGAACTAGCAGTAGAATTAATTGTTTGCACTAAAAATGGACAACATTGGCATAGCCATTTTGAGTTTGTTAACGGCAATGGAGATAGCACAACTGAAAAATTAGAGCTTAAAGCTATAGATCAGCTAATTAGCAAAATTAACAATGGACAAATGGAAGGACTCCTTAAAAAAGAAAATTTGAAGTATATCGGTGTCCTTACATCTCAAAGTATAAACTAATATCAGTATTTTCACTGAAGCGAAATTTTTCTTTTTTATAGGAGAAAGATAGACTTACTTAAATAAAGGATTAATGATGAATTGGTCACAAGAGACAGAAAAAGTAGCAGATTGGATAGCAGAATATAACAAAAATGCTGGAACTAAAGGATATGTATTGGGTTTAAGTGGAGGGTTAGATTCAGCAGTTGTTGCTGCTTTATTAATTGAAGCAGTTGGTAAAAATAATGTTTATTTATATTTTATAGATATTGAGTCTAATCCTCAAAGTGCTAAAGACGCTTGGGATATAGCACAAAAGTTGAAAATGCCATTAACTTCTGTTTCTTTAACTCACCCGTTTAGAGAATATGTTAAATATGCTTCTGCTTGGCTTAAAAAAGGAGTTCACTCTACTCTGCAATTAGCAAATATTAAAGCAAGAGACAGGATGAAGTATTTATATGATATGGGAGCAGATAATGAATGTCTTGTTTCTGGAACAGGAAATCTATCAGAACTTCAAGTAGGGTATTGTTGTTATGACAAAAAAACTAGAGCATTAACTCCAGATGGTTTAAAATATTTTTATGAACTTAATAAAAATGATATCGTTTTTTCTTTAAATCTGAAAACAAAATATTTAGAAGAGAAAATAATATCAAAAATGAATTAATGGCTAAAATGGGATATTACGGTCTCCCAAGAATGGTAAAATACACAGTGACAAAAGAAAATTATTATAATCTTGAGGAAGTTCTTGGGAATATGGCTGTGTATGGTGTAAAATGGCTTCAGGTTAAACCATATAATCGTATCGAAGTAGAAAAGGTTGATAGTCAATATGAATTAACCTCTGACCAAGTTTTAGGGATGTCTGATCTTCTGTTGGGTTATAAAAAAGAGCATCCTAATATTAGGGTCGATCTTCTCCCTCTATGTTATGAGTTTTTGGTGGATGACGATGTAGAGGTGAGTGAGCTTAGTCCTTGCAATTGTGGTAAAGGGGATAGAGGATATCTTGTTATTGGTCCTGATGGAGCTATAAGAATTTGTGGTGCATATCCCGAACCAATAGGGAATGCTAATTTCGATAATATATCTAATTTGTGGGTAAATAACTCTTTGCTAAAAGAGGTTAGGAATTTAGCCAATAGACCTAAACCAGAAGAATGTGAACTGTGTGACCATTGGGAGAAGTGCTCAATAACTGATTGTCATAGTGCAACTTTTGCAAAGTTTGGAAATTTTGGACATGGTAATCCTCAGTGTCCTAAAATTACTATGGGTGTAGTATGAAAGCAACAGAACCTATTGTTAAAAATGCTTGTCGATGCGGCATCTGTTATTCATGGGCTGATCAATTTTTGACGTGTTTTCAATGTCAAAAAGATGGTCATCACGTAGCTGGTTTAACTGTAGGCATTTGGGTTGATTTCAGACCTTCTGTGTCTGCAAATGATATTCCAGTAATATCAAAGTTTATGCTTGAAAGTATAAAAATATGAACAAAAAAGAACTAAGATATTCTGATATAAGAAAAATTCATGTAGATATTCCCGAAGGTAAAAACGGGGATTGGACGATTGAACGTTTTGTAGTAGATAAGGAAGGTGCATCTCGTCATAACTTAAGATGTTCTATATCTATGTGGGGGGCGATGAGAGGTAGAGATATCGTAGAGGGAACATATACAAGACTCTATAGAAAAGGTACTCTCGTTATGTCTGATACTCCTGCTGAGCAGGACGATCATATGGAATTTATTCAGAGAGCTACAGGTGATGTACTTATAAATGGTTTAGGTATGGGATGGGTTGTAGAAGTTCTTTTTAAGATGCCTCAGGTGACATCTATAACAGTAATAGAAATATCTCAAGACCTTATAGATTTGGTCGGTCCCCACTATAAAGCTAAAGATAAAAAAGGTAAGTTGAATATAATATGTGCTGATGCTCTTGAGTGGAAGCCCCCAAGAGGTCAGAGATATGGTGCTGTGTGGCATGATATATGGGATTTTATCTGTGGTGATAACTTAGAAAGTGTCAATTACCTCCCCCATAAAGGGGGAGGCTTGTAACTATCGTCATAATGACGATGCTACAATAGGCTGATTGACTACAGCCCTACTTAGGTAAGATATACTATCTAAGTAATGTTC
>Ga0222679_1000208_pt1 | contig 24492 bp, 61 predicted proteins | sample AntAcemetagen939_FD_179843 | JGI IMG/M metagenome (GOLD analysis project Ga0222679, IMG submission 179843) | Saline water microbial communities from Ace Lake, Antarctica - #939 | ecosystem: Environmental > Aquatic > Non-marine Saline and Alkaline > Saline | place: Antarctica: Ace Lake...
CCCCCTTCATATAATCTACTCCCCATTTATGCACCAGCATTTATGCCTATTATAATCTTTACTACCACAGCATTTATGCTTTTCAAATACTTTATCCTCATGCCCCAAAATATTTAATATCTGCTCTAATATGCGAGGATTATAAATCGCCTCCATATCTTTCTTTATGATATTTGTTGCTTCTCTAACTGTAAGTTCTTTCATACTCCCCCCTTCATATAATCTATAAATGCTTGAGTTCTGTTTTTTAAGAAATGTATTATTTTCTCATAAGTTAGATTTCTATTATCTTTAAATAAGTTAGAGTGCTTTAATGCTATCTCCTCTATCTTCTCCTTATCCAACATCTTCATTACTGCTGACTTGCACTCGTCTATGGCTATGTTTCTTATTTCATCTTCTCCTGATAGTTCTTTTCTTGGTTCTTTCCCACACCGATTACAGAATAATCTTTCATATCCAGGCTGAGCACCATTTTGACATATTACAGGAGAAACACACTTACATTTACCCCTATTCTTTACTTCTTTCTTCTTCGGAAACCCCTGTATATTATCCATCTCTATTCCCCTTTAGGTTACTTATATATTTATTGCTTTCGTTTATCTAACTCTATTTGAGCTTTTCTTTTCCAATCATTATAAAAATCAATCAACCTGCGGATAGATTTATCTAATGCACCATCTTTAAATAATTCTCTATAAAATTTTCCTTTGCCATCTCGTCTCATTTTATTTGCTCCTCTCTTTCTGCTAACTCTACTGCAAAATAAACAGGAACTTTAGAACAAATACCTATTAATTCTCCAAATTGATTATATACTCCACCGCCACTATTTCCAAAAGTCATTGTAGCATCTACAACCATAAAAGTTTTATCATGTAAATTACTTATTATGCCTTCTGTAATATTATAATAAATTCCTAAAGGGTGTCCACAAATAAATACTTTATCTCCTGTTTTTACAAGCATTGTGGATAAAGACAATATTCTTATTTTATTATATTCATTTTTAACAATTCTAATTAATGCTAAATCTATTTTAGAATCTTTTTTTATTACTTCTCCTATATGAGAATCATAATTATATAAAGTAATATTTACTAAATGTAATGCAGGGAACATTATTTTATTTGAAGTGTTTCTCAAAAATCTATTTATAGTTTTTAAATTTACAGCATAACCTAAATTAGATTCAGGAGCTACAATTAAATTAGGAGGTCTATTACTTTTATCTATTATATGGGCAACTGTAAGTATATAATAATAATTTTCATCTTCCTTTATACATACTCCACTAGCCATAGAACCTTCATTATAAATTACAACAGTGCCTTCTAATAATTCATTAAATTTTGGTCTATGAAGTTTACTTGATAAATAACCTAATTGGGAAAATGCTATTCGATTAACAGTAAGTAACCCCCCTGTTATTCCTTTTATTTCATTAACTAATTGAGTAGTTCTTGAATTAATGAAAGCATTAGAACAAATACCTAATATCATTAAACCTATAAGCATTGTTATTAATAGGTTATTTATTTTTTTCTTCATTACTATGCCTCCCTTACTAATTTTTCAAGCATCTGCCCTGATAGTTGAGCATCGTAAAGCCCGTCATGTAATTTAGTATCTATTACCTCAATACCCAATGCTTCTGCACATTCTTTTTCTCCGCATTTAACATTTAATTTTCCTCTATTAGCTAATTCAAATCTTACAATACTGCTTATATCTATTGTTCTGTAATGAAAAGGGTATTTTTTATTTAATATTGCGTAAGCATTTTTTAACATATTGGTGTCAAAGCCACTTCCACTCCATTGAGCAAGCCAATAAGTTTTTTCTAAATCTAAAGTTCTATTTTTAGTAGCCCAATCTTCAAAGGATTCTATTACATATTCAAGCAGTTCGCCATTCTTTGCTAAAAAAGGTCTTGTAATTTTATGAATTTTAGAAGCTTCTTCTTCCCAATTTGCGGTATAAGGGATGATATATTGATTAAATGATGTATTGCATTGTTTACCGCTTTTGTCAAAAATAACCGCCCCAAGCTGTATTATTGAGGCATTTTGGGCTATCCCTGTGGTCTCAACGTCAATTATCAACAAATCTTTGGGGCATTTAAACATTATTTCTCCTTATTTAGATACCAATCTACTCCACCGAAGTTTACGCTATCATTAAATTCATGTTTATCTATCTCACTTTTCTTAAATATTTTCTGACCACTCTCTTCATATACTGCATAATAACCCGAAATTTTTAATGATTTATTACCTTCTCTCCAGCTAATTTCCATTTCAGGATTAACTAAAAGCTTTCTTACTTTTGCGAAATCCCATCCATCTCTTTCGTAAAAACGCAAAGTTAACGAGGCTACAGAAATAATCATAAATATTTCTCCTTTAATCTTTTCTCAAGTTCGTCATCTTCTATATAATAAGTATCATCTTGACAAGAATAACAATTGCCAATTATTTGAGTTAATCTAAGGTCAGGATTTTTACTCCAAATTACATCTATCAAATCAATTAATCTTTCAATTCTTTTTGGGTCTCTCATAATTTCTCCTATTTTACAACTATATCACATACCCCTTTTTGTTTAGCTTGTTCTGCCATTAGCCAAAGTTCACCATTCCTCGCTTTGGTTAATTCTGCTTGGCTTAATTTTGTATGTTTACCAAGAAATTCAAATAATCTTTTTTGAGATTGTTTTAAAAATTCAGCATAATCAAGCATTTTGGTAACATAATCACAGGTATAAGTTGAAACATCATGTGCCATCCAAATAGCATGTTTAAACATAACTCTTTGGTCTCCTGCTACTGCAATTATACCAGCCATACTACACGCATATCCTGTTACTACAGTAATTACAGGGCAATGAAGAGTTTTCATAGTATCAATAATAGAAAAACCAGCAGGTAAACTACCACCACCTGAATTTATTCTAAGCACGATGGGTTTACGACTAACTTTATCTAAAGCAAATAATTCTTTATTTATTCTATTTGCTAATTTATCATCTATTACATCAAATAAAAATAATTGTCTATGTTTTAAAAGAATTTGGTCTACATCTATATCGCCTGTAAACTTTTTTTTAGATTTTTTTCTCTTTTTAGACATTATTTCTCCTTTCTCTTATCCACTAATTTTCTTATAGAGTCTATCGTAAAGACTTTCTATAATCTCTCCTATATTATTTATATCTACTAAACCAGCGAGTGCTGAAGTTGCTCTGCATACTGAAGATAAAATAGATAATCTTTTTATTTTCTCTGATTCTTCTGGCGATTTTGTATATGCCTTTGTTCCTGTTGCATTTTTAACAGGATTTTTCTGATTACAAGTAAAACATTTCTTATACTTCCCATCTTTTAATGTTGCACCACAATCTATACATTTATATTCTCCATCAGCAGAAGATTGTGCAGGTTTAGATGGATTCTTTTTATTACATAAATAACATTTGGAGTATTTTCCATCTTTAAGAGCTTTACCACATTCAGAACATTTAAATTCAGCATTATTAGTAGTTACAGGAGCTTCTTGCTGTGGTGTAGAACTTCCACCTACTTTTTCAATTCTTGTGCAATTATATTTTCCATTTTCTTCTGTATACTCAACGTTAACTTCATCTCCACCATAACCTGTGGTTTTATCAGTTCCTTTTAATGCTTTCTTAGCAAATCCATAAACTGCTGAAGAAGTTGTCATCCATCTTTCTTTACCATCATCCATACCAATCTTTACTAAATTATTACCATCCTTAATAAACGCAAATAAAAATCTCATTTTATTGTCTCCTTTAGTTTTTTTAATTTATTTTATCCAAGAACCTGTTTAACTTCTTTTACAGAAACTCTTTTTACTTTCCCTACTAAATTTTCATCACATAATTGTGCTATAAACTCTGCGATTCTATTATCAATAGCTAATAATGCATCTTTAGCTATTTGTTTATTATTCGCTTTAACTGCTTCTTTAACTGCCTTTGCTTTTAAATATTTCATTTTATTTCTCCTTTTTTATGTTGAAATTTATTTAATACAATATTCTATATAATATATTAAAGCCAAAACCCATCCTAAAACATGCCCAACTTTATTTGGTTTTATCGCTCCCATAATTATATTACCAATTATAAGAATTATCATTATACTGTTCATTATAGTCATAATTTATCCTTTTCTTACTTTAATATAGTAGTTTCTTACTAAATAAAAGCATCCAGCAAATCCGATAACTACTCCAATTGCTAATATTACTAAATAAGACATATTACCTCCTTTTAGATTCCTTCTTTTTCTTTTTTCTTAATGCTTTCTTCTCTTGATATTTAACTACATCTTCATATTTAATTACTTTACTGTGGTCTGTATAAAGTGTTTCTAATTTAGGAACAATACTTGTTTGAAAAGGAAGCCATTGCAAATCTTGCCCCTTGATTGGGAGATTTTTTAATTGTTCTAATATAGGTTCTTCTATAAATTTAGGAAGCGTAAGTAAATTAACACATAACATTCTATTTTCATAATCTTCTTCTGTTAAAATTTCATTAACTAAATTATCAGCAGTTTCTTTATTAATTTTTTTAGCAAGTAAAAGGTCTACATTAAAGTTTTCAGGTCTAATTTTATATGACCCTTTTTTTGATTTATATTTTATTTTTGGAGTAAATATTTTTACATTTGGATAATTCCACATTTGTTCTAAATCTGAATCAAAAGTTGCTAATATTACTTCTCTATCTTTAAAATATCTACAAGCTACAGCCATAATATCATCTGCTTCCATTCTATCTAATTGTATAATATGAAAATCTGTTGCTTTATCTAATTGTAATAAGAGTTCGTTAAATTGTTTAAATAAAGTATCCCAATCAAGCCCTGATTTTGCTCGTTGTTCATTTCTATTTGCTTTATATGTTTTTTCATAATCTTTTCTCCAGCTATTTCTCCCATCTACACATATTATAATAGTATCGTTTTCATCAACTCCTATTTTTCTTAAATAAGAAAGCATCATTACACATGCAGTATAAGTAGGTGGAACAGCTTTGTTAATTATAGAAGCATAACAAGCTATGTGCAAAACCATTCCCCAGTCTATTAAAATGACCTTATTCATTGTATTATTCCCATTTCTTGTAAATCTTTCTGCATTAATAGTTTTATATTCTCTTTTGGATAATACTTTTTAAATAAATTAAATCTTTTTCTTGATTTATCTCTCCAATATCCTTTAATCTCAATGTATAAATCCCATTCAGGAATATAGAAGTCTGGTAAATATGATGTTTCTTTGAAATAAAATCTTTTAGATTCATATAACCATTTTATACTATTTAAATCTAAAAATTGTGCATATTTATATTCCCAAGTAGAACGCATCCAAATATTATTATATAATATTTTCTTTCCATGAGGAGATATTTGTCCAAACATCCCATTTCGCCTTCCTTTACAAGCACAATTAGGGCATCTAACATGTTGATAATTACTTATTTTTTTATTACAATCTATACAATAATAAATTTTTGAACTTCTACCATCAATATAATTAGGAGCGTTTATACCTCTAAGTTTTTTTCTCATTTTATCTTTGGATGTTGTTGTATGATGTTTACCAAACATTCCGTTTTTAATTCCTTTATTTGTTTCTGATAATGGTCTACATTTAATTTTATATTTTTTAAATAATAAATAAAGCAAACCACGAGAACATCCAATTTCTTTAGCTATTTGTATTTGTGATTTTTGTTTTTTTATATACTCTTTTTTTAAAAAGATTTTATTTATATTATATACTTTATTCATTAATCCTTCTTCTTTCTTTTTAATTCTTGAGCTTTCTGATGTCTTATAGCACTTGGTTTGATATAGTGCCTTCTATCTTTATATTCTCTCAAAATCCCATCTTTAGCCACTGCTTTTTTAAAACGATTAACCGCTTTATCAAAAGCTTCTTGGCTATTATTTTCATTAGCTCGAACTATAATAGAAATATTAATTTTATTGCTCATTTTTTACCTCGCAAAATAATCGGCATTATCTTCAATTAATCTAAAACATTCAAGATGAAGATAATCACCATTTTCATTAACTACATATTTATTACCCACATAAATTTCCGATTTACAATATAAACACCAGCCCAAAACTTCCCTGTCGGTCATTTTACCTTCTCCTTTGTTTTAGTCTCATTAAAAACATCCTCATCCTTACCTTTTTCTTTAATTTCTTTATTCCAAATATAATATGCTAAATAAAAAATTTCTAAAAGTTTTTCTTCTTTAAGTAATATAAATATAGTCTCATTAGCTTCTTTAAGTAATTCATAAATTCTATCTAAAGGTTTCTCTGTTATTATAACATGATTATTTAAATATTCATTTACAGTATCAACAAATACAGGAAAAAATTTTGTTTTAGCTTTAACTGTAGTATTAATTACATCATAACTACCTTTTTTCTTTAAATGAAAACCTCGTTTAAGCCATAATATAAACATGTAAGTGGCGATTTTTAGCAAATCACGTTCTCTAGCTAAATTAGAATATCTTTTTATATATTTAGCTATAGTTCCTAAAAGCCAACCTTTACCAAAATCATCAAAAAGAACATCTGTGGCTTCTTTAGTTTCTGTTTGTGCATATTTCTGACCTCCGTAAACAAACTGGTTTTTTATTAATTTATAAAATATTTCCAAATTTTTTAATCCTTTTATAATAGTCTTTTTTATTTCTTGACCACAATGTTCACATTTTCCCACGTTATTCCCCTTTCAATGTTTCATAAATCCGTTTACCTGTTCTACCATAGACTTCTGCTTCTCTTCTTGTAAAAATACTACCTATACAAGTTTCATTAGTAACACATATGAAATTTTTATTACCATATTTTATTATTATTTTATCATTAGAACTCATTTCTTATCCTCTTTAGTTTCTATTTTTAATGTATTTACTTTAGAAGCAATTACGTTTCCTTTTGCTTCTAATGCTTTTATTTTTTCCAATCTGTAATTATAAATCTTTTCTTCTAATATCCTACCTATAGCTTTTACATATTGAGAAACCAATACTCTCAAACTTTGAATTTTCAAATCATATCTAATAGCTATATAATCAGCTACTTGTTTTTTATTATCAAAAAGCCTACCACCTGAATTCACTGTTAAATATAAAGCCCATTTAGATAATTTACTTTTAGCTTCTCCCCATATTAAATAAATAGGTGTTTTATGTCTCCAAGCTTCTGCCATTTCGTGAATAGTTCCTGTTGTTGAAATATCAGAAAATAAATGCACAATTAAAAAATCGCTTTTATGCACCATCCTCATATCTTTTTCAACTATTTTTTCAAATTTTTGTTCAAATTTATCATAATGCCCAGAAGAAATCCAAGCATTAAATTTATCTTGGGCTTCTATTACGTTCATACCTGTAGCAAGGGGTTCTGTTTTACATGGGTCTTGCACATAAACCCCTGCTCTATCTAAGTCAGGAGTAATAGCATCTCTCCATCCTTGACCGCCATCTTTCTTATCGAACTCAATCGCACCAGCTAAATAAGTATAAAATAATTTTAACATTTTATATCAACTCCTTTTAAATACAAACAAATCCATCTTCATTTGAGTTATCTTCTACTATATCTCTTAATCCATTAAGCATTTCTCTTAAATCCTCAATATTGCCATACGCACCCAAGATACTCTTATTTTCATCAATTTCATCACAATTATCACCACAGTCTACGCATTTATGATTAGGGTCTTTTTTCCAACCTATAAAATTAAATATAAAACAGCCTTCTTTATGTAAAGTATTGTATCTGTAAATCATTTCTATTATATTTTTTAATTCAGGCATTGTATTATCCATTTATATCACCATTCTTTTCCCTTGCTTCGTTTTCTCTTTTGTCTAAAAATCTTCTTCTAAATTCATCTGCACAATGTTGAACTGCATATACACAATCATGTAAAGTAGAATATCTAAAAGCTCTTGTTTTCATAAATTTCTGCATCACTGAAAAAACTATATATTCCAAATCTCCTTTAGTTTTTATTTCAGGAAGTAAGTCAATCATTTTATTATAAGGAATTCGATTTTTTTCTTCGATATAAGGCATTATTTACCTCTCTCATTTGTTAAATCTGAAAACAATTCATACATTTCGTCAACTACTTTAAGCAGTTCTTTTATTTCTTTTTTAACTGCTCTATCATGTCCTTTTCTCATTTCTCTTTGTTCTTTTCTTATTTGTAACATTTCTTCGTGATAAGCTTGTCTTTCTTTAGAAATTTCAGTAGCTACTTGTTTAATTTGATGTATCGCTTTATTAAAAAGTTTTATATCTTTCTTCTTCATCTTAAATCTCCTCTAAATTATTACATTCAAAACAAAAATTCCTATCATCAATATAAATATCTGCATAAACTTTTTTGCTCTTATATGTAAATGTATCTTTTATTTCTTGTAAATCATCATTTACTGCATCAAAATACAAATTATAACTTTCACACCACTCAACCGCTTCATTTAATTTTTTGCCATCTCTACAAGTCCATAATATAAGTTTATGCCCATCGTTTCTTAATTGTTTTAATGTATTTATTAATATTAAATATGGATTTCCTATTTCTGGATATTTATGTTCACATAAAGTTCCGTCAAAATCAACGCCTATAATCATTTCTTTTCTCCCAAATCAACAGCATAAAAGAAGGTAGATACTCTATGCTCATTTACTCCCCATATTAACTGAATTGGCTCACTATGTTTAGCCATTTGTTCAGATAAAGAGTCTCCACCTACTGTTGACCCTCCTCTAAATACTCTAACATTATCTACATCTAACAAAGCAAAGTGGTGCCAATGACCATATACAATACCCTCTGCATTATATCTTCTTGCCCACTCATTTATTTTTACACGCCCTGCTGGAGTATCTGCTTGTTCATGTGCTTTATGCCTAATCATATAATTATGACCTCTTATATTACAAGTTAAATAATCTGTTTCAGCATATTTGATTTCCAACTTTTTATTCTTCAATACAAAATTAGACCAATAAGCTAATATCATATATATCATTAAATCCCAATTAGCTGTAGGGTCTGTATCTTTACCTGTTCGACCATGATTTCCCTTTACTCCATAAAACTTTACAGAGAGCTTTCTATCCAATAAAGCTTTAATTAATTTAGTAATAACATCTACTACAAGCATAACCTGTTTAGGCGGTGCTAATTCTTGTTCATATGCCTGTGTAGCGTAAATGTTTTCACCGTTTGCTTGGTCTCCTGTTGATAAAATTACAACATCCCTAATAGGCACGCCTTTGCTTATATTATTATCTAATAATTTTAATATCTGTCTACATAATCTATTTATTCTTGTTCTAAAAATATTTTCATCATAAATTATACTACCGTCTTGATTTTTTACTATTTTACCTGCGTGTAAATCACTTAATTGAATAACTAAAGTATCTCCTTTTTTATCTATTTTATCTCGTTTTGAAGGTTTATAAGGTTCTATAACAGATAAAGTTTCTTTTAATGTAGAAATTATTTCTTTATCTCTATCTTTTGGTTTAATTGGTTTTTGATATTGTGGGAAAATAGTTCTTTTTAAATTATATCTACGAATAGCTTTTTCCATAGCATCATAGGTTACACCGAGCTTAGAAGCTATTTCTTTATAGCTCGCACCTGTGCCAAGATACAATTTAAGAATATCAAGCTTTTGTGTAGTCCATATCTTTTTTCTCATTGTAATCACTCTCCCTTTGGTTATCCTTATATTAAGGTTGCAAAGTTGCAATGAAGGTTTTAAAATATTTAATCCAATAGTCTCTATTAAAATTTACTCGTATATTACATTCATTACAAAGTGTTAATAAATTAGTTTCTTTACATTGATTTTTATCATAGTCAATATGATGAACTGCTAATTTTATTCCATAAACTATTATATGTTCTTCTTCTGTTATTCCGCATTTTTGGCAAGTGTAATGGTCTCTTTTACGAATTTTCTCTTTTAATTCTTGATTAAATTCTATAGGATATTTCTCAAAAGATTTTCCACCTTGCCAATTTGGATGTTTCTCTCCTGTAAATGCTAAACTTATTTTTTTCTTTGTTTTTTCTGTATGATGATTACCTTTATGAACACAAGAAGCACATAACCCAGAACCATAAAATCCTGAAGAAAATGTAATTTTTTTATTACAAATTTTACATTTATATTGTTTTAAAGTTCTACCATCTTTAAACATTCCACTATTTTTACCAAATAAATGCACATCAAACATCGGATTATTCTTACCTTTCGTTCTTTCGCTCATTTTTTTATTTCTGTTTTCTTGGGATTTTTTTGATAATTTTATTGGTTGTCTTTTATTTAATTTATAAGCTAATTTTAAACTTTGAGAAATAGTTCTAATAGGAATATTATATCTTATTAATCTATCTCTAATAACCCAATCCGTCTGCTGAAGTTGATTAGCTATTTCTTTAATAGTTTTTAAATTATTGATATATTCTTTAACTAAAAATTCTTTAGTTATATTATATTTTAATTTGTTCATTTTTTTATTACCTCTATATTACAATTTAAAATAAATAATTCTTTTTCATTGCGAGGAATTGCTATAATAATTTTAGGAAATTTATTACTTTCAAAAGCCTCATTCCAAATTTTAAATATTGTTTTTTGTTTTATTCTGTAACTCTTTTTATCTGTATATTTACATTCTATTAAATAATTATCCGTTTTTAAATCTCCCTTATCAAACCACAATGCCCCCGAAGCTATAGTTTTTCTTATTTTATCTTCAAATTTTCGACCTTTATTTTTTTTCATAAAAATTTCCTCAAATATTTTAATTCTTTAGGAAATCGTATAAATTCTTTTTTAAATGCAATGCCAGCAGTAGATTGTAAATCTGTCATATATCTTTTTGTCATCCGTTCAAACTTATCATATTGTTTACTATCCCAAAAATCTCCTTTATTTTTATTAACCAAAACTTTTTCAATTTGAATACTATCAAATATAATTATTTTATCCTCAATATCGATTTTAACGACATTAAAATATTTTTTAAATGGTTTAATATATAATTTAAGTTTTTTCATATATAATCCCCTTTAAAATTCAAAATGTAAAAATAAACTTACTCTGTTATCTCCTTCAAATCCTTTACCCACGCCTAAAGTAATTCCTGCATTGTCGGTAATTTTATACCCCAATCCAATCGGGTAAAGCCCTCTATTAGTTATAAAGGATTGTATTCTATATTTATAATACCTTAACCAACTCAATCCTATACCCCCTTCACCCTCTACTCCGTCATCTCCCAATCCCATACCAATTAAAGCAATAGGTTTAAACTGAAATCCGAAGGGAGCTAATTTGCTTTTAAGATATGGCACGTCTTTTACTGAAATCTGTTTAATAATTTTATCTGTTTTAGTATCTTTTAAATATACATTTCCTTCTTTATCTATATGTAAATATTCTCCATTCAAGTCTATGCGAGCAGATTTTCCATAACCCAAATCTATAGAAATAGGCACATTTTGTTGACCTTTCCAATAAAAAAATCCAGCAATTATAGTAATTACAAAAATATATACTGTTAATTTTCGGATGTTTAGCAATCCTACCACGTCTTTAGCCCACCCAACAGGACTTAACAATCCACCAAACCCTGCAAAAAATTTCTTAGCTTGAAAAGCTTCTTCTCCATTTTTCTTATATACATTACCAACAGAAGCATTTAATGTTCTTGAAAATGTAGAAGGGTTTCCTATTTCTACTATAGTTTTTTTAGCTCGTTTAAATATTAAAGGTCTAAGCCACATAAAAATAGCACCAGCTAAAAACATTCCTAACAATACTAATATATCATTCATTATTTACTCCTTTATTTCTATTATTTTGGAATTAAAAGTCATTTGGTCTGCTACTTCTAATGCTGTTGATTTTTTAGCAAAAAGCATTTTTCTCCCATATGTATCTCTAATTTCTAACTTATCTAAATCTAATACTAAATATTTACTCATTAGTTTCTCCTCTAGTTTCTAAAACAGTATAACTCCCATCTTTATTTTCTCTTATTAGACGCTCAACATAATTTGCTTTAATAGCTTCGTCTATATCTAATATCCAATATTTTTTCATATACCCTTTCTATTTATTTATATATCTTACAAATGCTCCATTATTTATTGAAGGTTTAACTTTAGAAATTTCATTAACAGGAGCAATATATTCTCCTGTTACTAAAGCATTAAGTTTTGCTTCTAATTCTTCTATCCTTGTTTCTTCATACGATTTGCCCATTTTGAAAGTTACTTTAACACCCATTACATCTACTTTATTTCTTGTAAAATTGTATCTTACAAATGGTTTTACTTTCCATTTTCTTGTATCTATAATTCTTACCTGACCTTCGACAACGACCTGAGTTTGTTCTAATTCTCCAACCCTATCATCTAAGTCATTTATTTTTTCTGTATTAGTAGTTATATTTTTAGTGTTTTCATCAATCTGTTTTGAATGTCTTTCATCTAATACACCATCTTCTCCTTGTAAATCTGTGTAATTTCCCCATGTTCCATCTATATCTTCAAACCTTAATTCTGTTCCTTTCCATTCATGCTTAGGTTTATCTCCCTTTTCACCTTGTTCTCCATCAGCACCGTCAGCACCTTCTTGACCTGTTTCTCCTAATTCTCCATCTGTTCCATCAAGACCACCTGCCCCTATATCACCCTTCTCTCCTTGTATGCCTTGTTCGCCAATATTTCCTTTATCTCCTTTAACACCATTTTTGCCATCTATACCATCTTGTCCATCTGTTCCATCAAGACCATCTATACCATCGTTACCTTTATCTCCTTTATAACCTCTTAACCCCCTTGCTCCAACATCTCCTTTTTCTCCTCTATATCCACGTTCTCCTTTTGCTCCTGTTTTTCCTATATAACCTCTATTTCCTCTTGCTCCTGTATCGCCCTTATCACCTTTAGCTCCATCTTGTCCATCTATACCATCGACTCCATTTATACCATTTTGTCCATTTATACCATCAATACCATTTGTTCCATCTGCTCCTGTATTACCTTTACAACCTTTATATCCTCTTAGCCCTCTTGTTCCATCTTTGCCATCAGCACCATCATCGCCTTTTTCACCTTTTAAAAAATCAGCATCAACCCAAGTGCCTTCACTTCTTGCACCTGTATTTCTACCTGTTCCTACTAATATTTGCCCTTCTTCACAATCATTTGTATCTGTTACTCCTCCATGAGTTCCACAATAACCAGTTGCCACCAAATTAACACTTAACAATACAATCGCAATCGCTATCAGTAGCCTTTTCATTTTTTGTCCTTTCTATTTATTAATGTTAGGTTTCTTTAAAGTAATAGTTTTTAAATAGTTCTCAACAGTAGGATAACGATTATGAAAATTACCCTTATGCTTTTTAGAATAATTAAATAACTTCCTATATTTTCTTTTAATTTGATTAATTTTATTTTGATATGTTTTCAGACTTCTACCTTTAGAGTTTTTGAAACCTCTTGATATAGTAGTATCTGTTTTTGTTTCTTTAGTTGTAGGTTTTGACCAATTTCCATATCCTGCTGGCATTATAGTCCTTTCGGATTAAAAATGGTTAATTTCTTCTCTACTATAAGTATATCACACTATTTCGTTGGTGTCAAGGGTAAATCGTAAAATAAATGAGATAATTTTAGTGCTATACTATATATTGTATGTTAAAAAATTGGTTCTCCTATATCTTGTGTTTCTATATCAAATATCTATATCTTGTGATGGTAAGTAAGTGGTAATACCATATGTTGTGCCTATTGGATACTTACTTGTTTCTTTCGTAAAACTCCTGCAATTAAAGAGCTTTTAAGCTCTGTTATTATGAGTATTTACTTTAGTAAATACGAGTAATAACTAAATTATTATCTTAATTATATTAGTATATTGATTACTATTTACTTATATATGTATACAGTATATATAAAGTATTCAAATATGATGTATAATATTAATTACTAATCCACAATAAAAATAATCCTAATACTACCACAATCCCTAATATAAATGCTAAATATTGAAATCCAAACATTATTGTATACATTTTATATTCCTTTTTATAGGGTGATTGGTTCTAACAATCTTTTCAATTTCTGCAATATTCTTTTGACACTCTACACACCAACCATAATGAGATTGACAATACTTACAATTTTTAACTTTTCTTTTTAATTTTTTTAATTTAGAGTTAAACATTATTTATTCTTTCTGCTTTAGATAGGGCTTGTTTAAGCATATCTATATCGCCTCGCCCACCAATTCCCATTTTATATTGGACTTGTAAAGTTCGTAACATCTTTTTCAATACCCCAACCAATTCAGGCACTAACTCCAATGCTTTGAGGGCAGTTTGGAGGGCTTCATAGCTTGCGGGATAGTGTTTTTTATCAAAAGTATTCAAAAGGTCTTTATTCAATACTGTCGCTTCAAAGATATTCATAGATTACCTCCTGTTTAAGCTATTTACGCTTTATCGCTTCATCACAACGCTTTTTTATATCATCTATATTAACATGAGCATATATCATTGTAGTTCGTATATCACTATGCCCCATTAATTCTTTTATATCTTCTATTGACATACCTATTTTTCTACAATAAGTTGCAAAACTATTACCTGTAATAAAGATTTTATTGTTTCTTTTAGCTATCCAAGTTTTATTTTTAGTAGAAGGACACCAAATTATACCTTTATAATTTATTTTTTGAATTTGGTTTAAATAAACATTGCAATTATTTTTATAAGATATATAAGTGCGATATTTATTTTCAGAATTATTTTTAGAAGATAGGGTTCTATAACCTAACAAAACAGCTATTATTCGTAATAATTCAATAGTTTTTGGATTTTGGTCGCAAAACTCTTGCCGACTGCCATCTGCTAACATCATAGCATTAAAAATTTCCTTTAAATTAGATTTTTTTAATTGTAAAATAGTAGATAAAATTGGTTCATTGTTTTTAGTTAAATATTTCCATATCCAATTTTGAGAGCCTTTTAATATTCTAAACACCTGCATACGATAAGGTCTACCTGTAAATTTATTAATATTATATTTTTGTTTATGATTACTATATTTTAATCCACTTTTTTGTAATATATGCTCTATTTTAATACAGTTATTTGGATTTGCTGTTAGGGATTGAGCAATAGTAATATTACAATATTTACTTGTTTTTTTGATATGAATATTTCCATCAGTTAATATTAATCCAAGTAAATATGCTTTTTCGTTTTTTATGTGTTTATTTCCTTTATACTTATTCCCAACTAAAATTTTAATTAATCTTTTATTAGGTATTGTTAATAATTCTGATATAGTTAAAAGTTCCCATTTATTTCTCCAAGCTGTCCATCGTTTATAATCAAATTGCTTTACCATTGCTATTTTAAAAATATTTTTATGTTCTGGGCTAACTAAACTATCTATATATCTATTTTTTAAATTATACATAATACCTTGATATTTATATTTAAATATTTTTAATAAAGGGGTAAGTTCTATAATATCTTTTTTTAAATTATAATTAAAAACTTTTTCACCTATTTTTAATTCGTTATATTTTTTCCAACCATTCAAAGTAAGTATTTCAGTATCTTCACTTACGCAATGTCTTAGTAAGTGGGGGTGAAAATTTATATCTTTAAACCAAGAATTATAATTTTGAAACCATTTAGCTAAATTCGCAGAATTAATATTAAAAGCATTAATATTTTCAGGTTCAACAGAAAAATAATCTTGAATAAATATAGACGCTTTTTTACTTACTATTAAACCTAATCTTTCTTTTTTTACTTTTGGCATATAAAATTTAATAACTCTTTTCTTTAAATCTATATTTTCTCTTTTAAGTAAATGTATTTCTCCTATTCTTAATCCAGTATAAAACATAAAATATAAAATAGCTTTCATTTTCATAGGATTAGGAGATACGCTTTCTATAACAGGTATAATATTGTTTTTTAAATATTCTTCTGTAATAAATTTAGGTAATCGTTCAGGTAATTTTTCATCTAAAGACACTATATTTTTATCTTTATTTAGAAATTTTAAAAATGACCTCACAGCACTTTTATATTTATTAACACTTGCCCCTGATTGATTTTTTCTAAGCTCTATAAAGTAATTAGATAGAGTTTCTTTAGTCAAGTTTTCTATCTTAACTTTTTTAAGTAATTCTCTTATACTATCTACATATCCTCTAATAGTATTTTGAGCTAAACAATTTGATATAAGATGAGATTTATATTTTTCTAACATCTGTATTCTCCTTAATGTAATTATTTAATTTATCTTTTTGTCCGTTTTTATGTGCTATGGTTACAATAGACAACATTTGTTTTAATATATCTACAAATAATAAATTAGCATTTGGAATATCATAAACTATTTTATTACCTTCTTTTTTTGTGAGTAATTTTCCTTCTCTTACTAACTCTTTTTTAGCTAAATCAAAGAGTGGGTGGGTTATAAGTTTTTCAAAATCTAAATAAGTTTTTTTCATTGTATTATCCTTTCTGATAATTCTTCTAAAAGCTGTTTCCCTTTAGGGCTTATAATTCGGCTGGGGGTTCTATTAATATATCCAAATTCATATAAAAAACCTTCAAATTCTTCTGTATATTGACGTTGTGTCAGCCCTGCTCTTAATGCCACCGCATTAGCTCCCATAGGTCTTATAGCTTTATTTAATACTTGTAATATTTTAATATCAACTTCGGTTAATCCATTTTTAACTATTCGTCTATTTTTTAATACTTTTTGTATATCTTGCTCAACTATAAAATCTTCAAGTAAACTTATTGAAATACGAGGGCAAAATTTACAAGAATTTGAAATTATATTTAAAATTTCATTAGATACGTTATCATTAGGATATAATTGTGTTTTATATTGATTAAGTATTGTTTTAATATCTTCGGCAGAATAGGCTGTAAAATGAATAGCGTGAGAAATTCTGTCAAGGGTATCTGGGTTATTTTTTATAAGAGTATCTTTAGAAATTGAAGCTCCTGCAAATATAAACGGTTTTATTTTCTTTCCTGAAATTTCAAATTCTTCTATAATAGGATTTAACATTTTTATTATAGTTTTATCCATACTATCCATTTCATCAATAAAAAATATTACATTTTTTTCAGGGCAGGTGGTAATTTCATTAACAATATTAACTAATTCTTCGGGGTGGTCTAATTGCTTTCCCACTCTAATAATCAGCTTTGCTTTGAGTTCAGTTGCCAATAATTTTATAAATGTAGTTTTACCCATACCTTGTCTTGCACTTAAAAATAAATGCCCTTTAATTCCTCTATTTACTTTTTTAATAATAGTTTTAGCTTGTTCTTTTGCTTGTTCTTGTGAAACAAATTCTAAAAAATTGCGTGGGCGAAATTCAAATTTACTTATTTCTTCTCCTTTATATTCAATGATTTTAGAAGTGTCATATTTACCACTCACAATTTCTACTTTAGTAGGTTCTGTTTCCGCATTTTCGGCTTGTTCCTCTTCATCACTAACAGAAGATATTGAAATGCTATTTGCAGTAGAATTTAATATAGGTTTTGCTATATAATTAATTATTTTAGGAAATAATCTTAATAATATATATATAGATAATCCGAAATATAATAATATCCAAAATAAATACATTTTAATCTCCTTTTATATTAGTAATTTTTTCCAATCTTTACCTAATCCTCCACAATATCTACAATAAATTTTTCCTTTATAATCCATGCCAAAAGCATTTTTTTGTTTACATAAACTACATCTATATTGTCTATACCCAGATTGTAAGTTTAATATAAGTTTAAGCATATTAACTCCTATCATATTTTTTAAATATTAAATGAATTACACCTACAATTAATCCACCAATCGCAAATGCTGATAATACTCTTAATATTCCGCAAATTAATCCTCTGTAATCCATTTTTTACCTCCTTTTTAAAATTTTGAAAATATAAACTTTTTAACTAATCTTAAAGATATTCAGCCATATTCAAGGCACTCTTTAATTCTTTTTTTAGATATTCGTTACAATTTTCTAAGGCTTGTAGAGGTGTAATTGTTCTTGTTCTTACTTTTTTAATAATTTCGTTACTTCTTCATAGCTTTCAATTATTGCTTGTAATTCTTTTTCATCTCCAATATTAATCTCTTTATATACTTCTTGTGCTTTACCTATGCCTCTAATATTTTCTATTCCCATTATATTATTCTCCTTTCTATATAAATAATAAATTCAGCAATGAAGGTAATAAATTGTGTATATAAATCAAAAACTAATTTCTGTATTATATTCATTAAAATACCTTCTCTCTTTCTCCTGTTTCTAAATTCTTTAAATCAGCACGTTTTATGTCCTCTTTCTCGCTCTTCTTTAATATATAGTCCTCTGCCTCTCCTTTGGTATTAAAGTTCAACCCTGTCAATACTGTGCCATTTTTCAGGGTAATTACGACCCTAAACATATAAATCATCTCCTTTTATATTCCTAATTCTCTTAAATCCGTTTTAGGTATTTGTCCTTGTGCTTTTAAAAATCCTCGCCTAAATACTGTTCTTTGTTTAGCATTTGATATATGCTCTATACACTCCCACGTTCTTTTATGCCCTATGGATTTAATATTATCTTCTATGCCTTTAATTAAATCTATTTCAATAACTTCTTCTAAAGTATAATAATCTTTTTTAGGTAAAGTGTAAGGAGATTTAATTCCTTTTTCAAACTCTAAATTACCTTCTTCATCTTCGCTTACTAATTTTTCTATTTCTAAGGTTTCGTTTTCTATTTGTAATGTCATTTGTTTACCGCAAATTTCGCATCTTTCATCATAACTATCTGTGCCAGCATAAACTTTACTATGTCCGCAATTTTTACATATAAGAGTGTTCATTATTGCCTCTCTTTCTGTATAAATATTTTAGTTATAGTTTTATCATTTAATAATTCTATAATTTTAAGTTCAGGATATATTTTATCAATATATATTTGTTTATATTCATTATTTTTTTTATAAATAATTTTTAACATAATAATCTCCTTTATGTAGGTCTACACAGTATACAAATATAACTATCAATCATTTCTTTTGTATATATAGATTTGTCATTTACTCTTATTTGATATTCTCTTTTACATTTTTTACAAATCATTTTAATAAAATGCCTTTTTTCATATACTCCTGTTTCTTTTCGCTTTCTTTTAGTATATGCTCTTAATTGTTTACTATTTTTTTTGCTTTTAGATTTACTTGTATATGTTTTTCTTTTCATTTTATTCACCCCTTATTGCGTAAAAATATAAAACCCACAACTTAACCCAATAAAAAAACCACTTGCCCATAAAATAAATCCTAAACATATCATAGCTATTGTTTTCATTTTATTTATCTCCTATATTTAAAGTATACCATACTTTTTTACTTTGTCAAGCCCTTACCTATCCACCAGTCTTTTCGTGCCTCTAATCGTGTCTTATAAGGTATTTTAGCTCTTATATTCTTTCTGTCAATGTTAATTTATATTTTTTACCAATTAAAATATATTTTTCTTTTCCTTCTGTATAATTTACTTCTACATTTTTCTTTATCCATATAGGTTTAAATCTTTCTATTGCTTCATTTTTAAATTTTGTGTTAAAAATAATATCGTAAATATCTTCTATTATCCTACCATTTTTTCTATCTTGTAATAGTTTCATTATACACCCCTTTTTTTATTTAATATTAAATCTTGAATAGCTCTCCCTGTTCTTATTATTCCTAAAATTATCGGTTGCTTATTAAATATAGTTATTTTTAAACCTTTTTGTAAAATTTCTCTTATTTCTGGTTGGATTTTTTTAATTTCTGGATATAAAAATAAAGCTATTTTTCTTCTTGTTTTTATAAACATTTCTTACCTCCCTATTTTTTAAATCCATTAAAACACTCTAAACATACCGCAGTATAATCAAAAATTTCTTCTTTAAGGGTTTCTGTTTCTTCTTCTTCTAAATAATCTGTCCATATTAAATCATAAGTGCTATCAACATCACCGCATTTATCACAAATGTTAAGCTCATAATCTGCAAGTTTTGTAATTTCTTCTTGTGTTAAATCTTTTACATTACTATAATATAATTCTTTTGCGTCTTTCATTATATTATCCTTTCAGTTATATAAATCGTTTATACTTCTTTATTTTTTACTTATTTTTAATAAGTAATAGCGTTTATTATTTTTAAATACTTTTCTTTTTCCTTGTTTTTAAAATTTTCTTCAATAGTTTTCTTTAAAACAGTTTCATAAGTAAATCGCTCCCACGTTCTATTTAGATAGCATATTTTTGTTTCATAAAAAGACCAACCACTTTTTCCGCACAAACTTGCAGTATGCTTAAATCCGTTCCTTGTGTCCTTTGTATTACATACTATTGTATAATTTTTACCTAAAGCAAATATTTTCATTTTAACCCTCCTTTTATTTTATAAGCTCTATAATCACCCCAAAAATAATTCTCAATAGTTTCTAATGTTCCAAAACAATGCCCTCTATGTATTACGCCATACGCTTTTATACCAAAAATTTCACCTGTATCATTGACAACCATATACCGCCCACTTCTACCTACATCTATATAGGTATATTTCTTTTTGATTTTATAGCTTGTTACTGCAAGGTCTAAATTACATTGACAAGCCAAATTAGTTTCTTTTAATCTTTGCTGTTGCTGTTCTGTTATTTTTTTAATTAAAATTTCTAATTTATTATTCATAACTTTAATCCTCCTCCTACTATATAGTATACCACATATTTTAATTTTGTCAAGGGTATATTGAAAATAATTTTTTTATGTAACATATTGATATATAAAGAGTTATATACTTTGATATAAATATTTTTTAAGTGTAAAATGTAAATCGTCAGAATTGTTTAAATATATTGTTACAATTTTTTTATCAGGTGCTATTACTAAAATTATATCCAGCCCTTCCATATACTTAAAGCGATATACGCATTTTTCTATATTACCTATATCATCAATATAATACTCGAATATATCCCGCCAATCCAAAAGTTTACCTCTAATATATAACAACAGTTCAGCCTTATCAATAATTCTATATTTTAAATTTTTTAGGCAATGCTGGCTATACCGCCACTTTAAACTGTTTAGCTTGTCTGTATACCTTTTTAGCTTTAAAGTGTCTGTAATAGGCATATAAACGGATTTATGATAGCGATAAGACATTTTATTTACTCCTTATATTGCTAATTGCTTATTAACTATTTTCAATAAATCTATATACTATTTTGTTAATTGTTTATTTATATTTGCCTCTTGTCTATATTGCCTTGCCAGCTTGTCCGTTCCCTTATATTGCCTCGACCCTTGCATATTCCTCAAAAATCTTATAATTTTTTTTGTGTCTTTATCAATAGCCATTTTATACCACCTTTCAGTTTACCCTTGTCAGTATATCATTTTTGATTTTAAAGTGCCTTACAAGTCAATTTTTAAGGGCAATTTATACCACTATTAAGATATTGCCTTTTTTATCAATATACCCACCTTCAATTAAATTTTTAGCTGTCCTGCCATAATGTCCTTGCAAAGTCCAGCATTGCCCTGTTTTTATCAGATAGCTAAACAAGTCCAGCGTAGCATTGTCAGTCAATTCTCCGCTTTCGTAATCAATAATATAATTTATTGAATTTTTAGCGTTTACCATTATAATCACCCCTTTCATTTATACTATACAAAAGTTTTTAATTCTGCTCTAATCATATTAAAATAATTTTTTCTATATTCTATATCATTAAAACTTTCCGTTGTTATACAGTAACCATATTTGCTTGCAGATGTATATATCCATGCTTCACTTTCTATAAATTCAGGCTTATATCTATTTTTTTGATAAGGGCTTTGTTTATAAAATTTAATTTTATAATTTGATACGCCTTTCAATTCATTTATTATATCTTGTTTTGTCATTTTATACCTTCCTTTCAGTTATACTACTATACATTTAATAATTCTCTACGAGTAGTTATATCTAATTTATTTATGGTATAACTATTATATATTTTATATTTTTTATAATTATGTTTTAAATAGAATATACAAGCCTTTAAATTATGCTCAAATTGATTATATACACTTTTATATTCTATACCTTGATATATACTTACATCATTTATGCGGATATATATAATATGTCTATCATCATCAATTATACCTCTTACTATAACATCATATTGCAAATTTAACCGCTTGATATTATAGGCGTGGTTATATGGAGTATTTATCAATTTATTATTATGATATATAAATTTATTCATGTTATTTACCGCCTTTGTGATTTTGCCTTGACTTTATATGTCTTTGATTTTAAAGTGCCTTACAAGTCAATTTTTAAGGCTCAAATTGACTTTATTTTTAGACTTCACGAATAAATTTTTCAAAGTCTATCAGTTCCATTGGTATACTTTCGGACATGTCAATATCATATGCAGTATATCCGCCAGTATACTCACAAGCATTACCATAAACTGTATAATATAATCCATGCTTCATTTTACACCCCTTTCAGTTTATAAATTTGTTATTATATACAATATACCAAATAAATACATTATAACTATATTCAATAACATAATATCACCCCTTATTTTTAAAATTATCCCAAATATTACGTTCCTGTTTATATTTATTATAAAATATACAAATTATACTTCCTAATCCAAATATTGCTATAAATACTAATATAATCAATTCAAATATATTATACATTGTTATAACTCCTTTTCAGTATTGCCACAATATAAACACCATATCTTATTTTTATTAAGTCTATTTACAGGTATTGCAATTATATTTTTACATTTATTGCATATAACTTGTTTATAACCACTATTAAATTTTAGTATTGTTTTAAATGATTTATACATTATATACCGCCTTAATTATACACTTCTGCATAATAACCTTTTATAGTCTTATATATAGTAATACCAGCTTTATATTGACGTATAGCTTGTCTTATATCCGCTTTGCTATATAATGGTATAACCTTTCTAATCTTAAATACAGTGGTAATTATACCCTGCGGATTTACAATGTAAGCCTTGACAGTATTTTTCACAAAAATACATTGTTGGTTTTTGTCTTCACATAGCCTAATACACTGAGCTTTGACGCCTTGCCAAGTATTATGCTTGTCAAGTTTTAAATAATCCTTGTAAACCTTGCCAGTATCATCTGTCCAGTATCCTCTTATACTAGTCTTATAATTAACTGGATTAAATACCCTATACTTTGAAGGCTCACGCCCTGTTTTATAATTTACTTTGTCCGCTTTCAATTTAAAACTGTTATACTCTACCATGATAATACCTCTTTTGTTATTATATCAAATTTTTCTATATGCCAAGTATTAGGCTCTAATTTTTCAAGCATAGATTTTGCCCTATTTATACTTTTATTAGTATAACATACCAACCCCGACTGATTATGTTTTATTATGTAATAGATAACTTGTATCATAATTACCTCTTTTCTATCTACTATAAGTATACCATGATAATTGATAAAATACAAGGGTAAATCATAAAATAAGTAAAATAGTTTATAAGATGTATACCTGCTCATGCTTTGCTATTTTATAATGTTATACTCTATCATTTTATTTGCCTTTTATACTATTACATAATTACTAATAACAAGGTATAATTACATAAGTTATTTGTTTATAATAGGTTATAATAATTGATGTAAGTTGTTTAATTATAAGGAGTTATGATAATAAATAAATGGCGTTTTTTATTTCAATATCAAGGCTCAAAACGTCAATACTATTTATAATACTACATTATAAGGAAAGTAGTTATCAATGATAGCAATAGGTTATGTCTATTGAAGGGTATAGGGTATGGATTAGCAAACCCCTAAAACAACCCCTAAAATACCCCTATTATACCCAAAAAACAGTCGAAACAGCTAAAAAACGACCCCAAACAGCCCTAAAATCCGCCTTTTCCCTAATAACCACATACTTTAACCAATAACTAATAACATGCCGAATTTACCCCTATGGGGTTCAAATTAGCACCCTTGTAGTATTGGATACTAACCTATTTAAACAGATATTTATATAATATATTAAAGATGATTGGTTACATATATAAACGTAAGTTAAAGCGTTAAAAGTGAGGTGTTGTTCTATAGCATGGAGCAAGTGTTCTATTATATGGAACGTTTATTAAAGTTATATTATATCTTTATAAAGGTATTTAAGAAGTATATGTAATTATGACATATGTGTATCATATAAGAAATTGATAATTACCTAATAGAATAG
>Ga0222679_1000211_pt1 | contig 24192 bp, 25 predicted proteins | sample AntAcemetagen939_FD_179843 | JGI IMG/M metagenome (GOLD analysis project Ga0222679, IMG submission 179843) | Saline water microbial communities from Ace Lake, Antarctica - #939 | ecosystem: Environmental > Aquatic > Non-marine Saline and Alkaline > Saline | place: Antarctica: Ace Lake...
TAGTTGATAGTAAGGTTGATTTACAGGCTACGAGTACGGCATTGAGTACTACTGAAAGTAAGATAGATAATTTGAGTAACGATAGTGCTGCAATTTCAACGGTTGACTCTAAAATAGATGTGCAGAGCGGAGCAGTTTCGGTAGTTGATAGCAAGGTTGACCTTCAGGCTACGAGTACGGCATTGAGTGTTGTGGATTCGGTTGCTGATAAAAATCAGACTGACATTCAAACGCAGAGTGGAGCAGTTTCGGTAGTTGATAGCAAGGTTGATTTACAGGCTACGAGTGTGGCATTGAGTACGACTGAGAGTAAAATAGATAATATTGGAAATGATAGTGCTGCGATTTCGACTGTGGATAGTAAAATAGATGTTCAGAGTGGTGCAGTTTCGGTAGTTGACAGCAAGGTTGATTTACAGGCCACCAGTATTGCATTGAGTGTTGTGGATTCGGTTGCTGATAGTACTTTAGTTAATGCAGAAATTATACATGATGTTCAGAGTCGTGGTGGTACAACTTATTTTGTCGGAAAAAACGGGAATGATGGATGGGATGGACTGACTTGGGCAACAAGACGATTAACTGTTGTGAGTGGTTATTCTCTGTGTGATGATGGAGATGCTTTAATAATTGGTCCGGGACAATTTGTTGAAGCAGTTGCGTTTAACGATGCATGTATTACAGTAGTCGGAAGTTGTGCTCCTGGTGCATCTGGTACGCAAGTCTATGGTGCAGGAACCGTTTCGGGGAATTCTCAAGTATTTAAGAACATAGAATTTGTGGCGGGGTCGGGAACAGTTTGTTTGACATTAAGTAGTGTTTATAATTGTATATTCATGGAATGTACTTTCATAGCAACTGGTGCTACTGATTATGCACTTGTATTTGATAATTCAGGTGAAAATGAGATAAAAGATTGTGTTATTTATGGCGGAGATACTGCTCTATTGTATTTAACAAATACTTGTTATCGCAACATAATAAAAAATAATGAAATGCTTGCATTGCTCAACGGTGCTGCCGATGGCGTTTTTTTTGATGGTGCGCTGGTAGACCAAACAACTCTTAAAAATAATAGTATAATGGGCGGTAATTCAAGTGGAACTGGAATAATTGATACAGGTGCCGATTTTAATATAATTTGTGATAATTATGTTGCGGGATTTGCTACGTCTTACAATATCAACGGAGATAGTTGGTCTGTTTGTAATCACGAAGAGTCTTTAATATCGGCAGGGAATACAACAGAACAAGATTTGAGTACGATTGATTCAAAAGTTGATTTACAGGCTACGAGTACTGCGTTGAGTGTTGTGGATTCCGTTGTTGATAAGAATCAGGCTGATATACAAACGCAGAGTGGTGCGGTTTCGGTAGTTGATAGCAAGGTTGATTTACAGGCTACGAGTACGGCATTGAGTACGACCGAGAGTAAGATAGATAATATTGGTGGAAATAGTGCTGCGATTTCCGAGGTAAGTTCAAAGGTTGATTTACAGGCAACCAGTACGGCATTGAGTACGACTGATTCGAAGGTTGATTTACAAGCTACGTCTACTGCATTGAGTGTTGTGGATTCCGTAGTTGACAAAAATCAGAGCGATATACAGACGCAGAGTGGGGCGGTTTCGGTAGTAGATAGCAAGGTTGATTTGCAGGCTACGAGTGTGGCGTTGAGTACTGTTGACAGTGTGGTTGATGTTATAAGTTTGGACACGGAAATTATAACTGATGTTCAGGCGAGAGGGGGAACAATTTATTTTGTCGGCAAAACTGGAAATGATGCATGGGATGGACTGACTTGGGCAACAAGACGATTAACCGTAGCAAGTGGATATTCATTATGTAATGATGGAGATGGATTGATTATTGGTCCAGGTTCATTTGCAGAAGCAGTTGCGTTTAATGATGCGGGCATTACAGTAATTGGATGCTGTGCTCCAGGTGCATCTGGTACGCAAATATCTGGTGCTGGAACTATAACGGCACAGGCTCAAATATTCAAAAACATTGAATTTACAGCGGGTGCTGGAACGGTCCCATTGACTCTTAGTAGTCATAATTGTATAATTACAGAATGTACAATTATAGCATCTGGCATTACTGATTATGCACTTGTATTGAATACTTCAAATGAGAATGAGATAAAAGATTGTGTTATTAATGGTGGTGATACTGCTGTATTGTTTTTAACAAATACTTGTTATCGCAACATAATAAAAAATAATGAAATGCTTGCATTGCTCAACGGTGCTGCGGATGGTGTTGTTTTTGATGGTGCGGCGGCAGACCAAACAATTTTTAAGAATAACGCCATAATGGGCGGTAATTCAAGTGGAACTGGTATAATTGATGCGGGTTCTGATTATAACAACATTTGTGATAATTATGTTGCGGGATTTGCTACATCTTACAATATCAACGGAGATAGTTGGTCTGTTGGTAATCAAGAAGAAAGTCAAATTTTGGCTGGCAATACAAACCAGCAAGACTACAAGGACATATTTGATTATACAGAAGTAGTCAACGATGTTCAGTCCAGGGGAGGTACGGTTTACTTTGTAGCCAAGACTGGAAATGACGGAAATGACGGACTTACGAAAGCCACAGCAAGACTTACAGTCGCATCTGGATATCTTCTATGCAATGATGGGGATGCTCTTATAATCCATGATGGGAATTATGCTGAAAACATTACATTCAATGATAGTAATATCAATGTAATCGGAGCACCAGCACCAAGTTACGGCGGGGCTTCTATCACAGGTGTAACAACAATAAGCGGTGTTGGACAGAATTTCCGAGGCATATACTTCAATTATACGGTTGGGGTTAATCCTACTATTAATATAACAGGTCAAGGAAATACGATAGAGGATTGTAAAATTGATGCGGGAGGTACGGCAACTCATGCTCTCACATTATCTACATCCAGCACACGTACTAGAATCATAAATTGTATCATAGAAGGCGGTGCTACGGCAGTAATAGAGTTTGCTGGTAGTTGTACTAATTCGGTCATAAAAAATAATGAGATAATCGCAGATACGGCGGCACATGGGATATATATAAATGCAGTATCCTCAGATGATAATATTATAAAAGATAATGTTGTAAGTGGTACGAGTTCAACAGGAACGGGTATATTGGCAACAACTGGCGATGATAATATTATATGTGGTAATTTTGTTTCTGAATTTGTGACAAATTACAATATCGGAACAACAAATTCGTCGGTTGGGAATCAAGAAGAAAGTCAAATTTTGGATGGTAATACAAACCAGCAAGACTCCAAGGACATTTATGATAATACAAAAGATTTCAAAACAGTAGTGAGTCGAGTTACTCTTGATGGAGGTGGTGGGGCGAAGAATGCATTTACTATAACGGGACAATGTGAAGTTATCGTGTTTGCGAGAGTGGTAACAAATGGTGCAGTACCGGCAATGGACAGTTTGGGGGTAACGAATGCTACATCACTATTTGGATTGGCGAATGCGGATTCAGGATTCATTATAGAACAATTTTGGACAACTACGGGAATTTCTTGGAATCCTACAATATCTTCTGACACGGTTGCAGTCAATTCTAATAGGGATGCAAATATTTTGGTGTCACCAATGGGGCTTGGGACTGCGGTATTTGATGTATATTGTAGTTGGAGGGCATTATCGGCAGATGGGGATATATCATAATTATATCAGTTTTTCATATACATTGGAGATTATTGCTTTGATAGAATTTTTAATATTGTAATGAGTTTCTGCAATTTTACGGGCATTAGATTGTTCAATTTTTCTATTTTTGGATACCCGTTCTGCCATTTCAAGTATGCATTTGGTTATACTATCCACGTCGCCGTCACGGTAATGCATGGAGGCATGTCCTTTACCTTCTGGTAGCAGGACGGGGCATCCACAAGCCATTGCTTCTATTGCGACATTGGATATATCTCCGTATTGTGTGTGGGACAATAGCATATGGAGTCCTCGATAATGGTGTTCGGGATTTGGAACGGGGTTGACATGAAATGTATCAATGATTTTATCGGCATGCATTTTTGAGGCGGTTTTCATCCAGAGAAGTTGGTGGTCGGATGGTATGGTTAAAAGTTGCATTCGGATGTGATGATTTTCACGGAATGCTTTTTGGCATGCGTATAACATATGGAATGGTGATTTAACATTACGTCCTATATCCATGTATCCAACACTGCAATAGGGGTATGATTTGACTGGTCCACTTGGAGACCATTTTTCGAGGTCAATTCCAGTTGGGATATAAACTACGTCATTTGGATTATTTGCATATTCTTCCCATATTGTTTTATGGCGTTGAAAGAAAGTTATGGACATATCGCAGTCATGGATTAGATTCATAGATACTCCCATAGAATTGCTTCCACCTTCTTGTTCACCCATGAAGGCATATTCTGGCATTCCGTGTATAACGAAAACAGTCTTGCCTTTGATTGCTCTTTTTTGATAGAAGAATGGAGGTATTGCGGAATGTAGGATGTGAATATCAGCATCTTTTGTAAATTGGTGATTTACGGATTTGACATTATCCTCAAGGACTTGGTCATTAGGGTTACCAGGGTCGGCAAGATATGATTTGATGCCTTCAATTTTACCTTCATTGAGGGATATTTCTTTGGCTCGTTGTAGCATTCCGGATGCTGATTTATTTTTGATGGTACACCAGTGAACGATTTTCATAATTGTGGATTCCCATACAAAATATTTAAAAGTTACCAAAATATTAAATCCTCCATATGATATAACTATGGATATGAACCGGATTATCAAGGTATACGGGCATCCGAGAGCGGGTAACAATTTTTTGATGGCATTGATGCATAAGAATTTCTATGATGGAATTGATTTATCTGGTCCGATTAAGGGATTCGGTCATTGGACTCGTGAAAATGAAAAAGCAATTTATTTTGACGCTGATAAAAATTATGTAGATGTTAACAAATATGGTAGATTGGCGGGTTCTCATGCGAACTTGGATTGCAGTTTTGAGGATAGTATTTATATTGTTCGGGATTGCCGGTCTGTATGGGTATCTGTGTGGCGAAATAAGGTTTTCGGGCGAAAAGAGGATGAAAATCTGTCTTTTAAGGAATTCATGTGGAAGAAATTAGATTGGTATTGGGATTTTAATAATGTTGCTCCAATTGAGATGATGCCAATCATGCATTGGCATAATCATGTAAAATCTTGGTCTGAAAAGATATTCACGGTAAGATATGAAGATTTGATTTTGAAGCCTTTTGAAGTTTTGGCGAGTATTGAGGAGCATTATGGTTTGATTCGTAGTCATGAGGAATTTGAATTACTGGATGGCTTGGTTGGATGGTGTCCAGGTAAGGGCAAAATTGATGCATGGAAGGAATATTGGGATGAAGATTTATTGATGGTACATGATTATATAGTACCTAAAGATTTCTTTGCGCGATTTGAGGGTAAGGATAATTGCAGAGAATCCCCGAAGATAGCTTTTGTGATTCCAAGTAATGAATTGATGGATTACGAGGATTGTTGTTGGGGTAAAACTAATACTTTGAATTCGCCGCATATGTTGTTATCTTGCGCTTCTGAAATTGATGGATACGATAAGGAGTTTATAGATTTGAGGATTGATGATATTAAAAAAATTGATGCCGATATAATAGTATATCCTTTGGTATTTAATACTGAATACAAAAAGATGCATAATAGGATGAAAGAAATTTGTGATGGTAAACATATTGTGATTTCAATTCCGAGTGGATATGCAGAAGATTTTGCCGAGTTAGATGTTTTTTGTGTTGTGTATTCCGAGCCTGAAACGGTAATTGGAAAGATAGGTAGTTTTGATGATTTGGGTGATTGGAGAAATTCGGTAGACGGTATATGTTATAATGATGGAGAAATAGTAAAAAAGGATTTTTTGAAAACGGATATACATAATTTAAGACCGATAGATTATTCAATTGTTCCGAAACATTATTGGGAAAGATATAATATTGCCATGATTCAGGTTTCGAGGGGTTGCTGTTACCGATGTAAATTTTGTATTTGGGGTGGATCAACAGTTACGGACAGGACACAAAAATTTAGGGGCTATGAAAAAGTTGTCAAGGATATTTGGGAAATGAGGAAGAATGCGGGAAGGTATATTTTCCCGTTTTTGATTTGTTCTCAATTGACGAGTGATATGAAATGGCTTCGTGGGTTTCATTCTTTGATGAAGGATAATCCTTTGATTTTCCATTCAAACATTAATTTGTTTGATGTGACGGAAGAAAAGTTGAGATTGTTGGCAGAGAGTGGAATGAGTAATGCGAGTGTTGGACTGGAGGCGGTAACGGATAATTTATTGGCAAAGTTGGGCAAGAAGCATACTTTTGAAGATATAGTAAGGGGATTGAAATTATTGGATGGGAGTGGCATTGAATATCATTTGCATTTTAGAACGGGATTCGGGGAGACAGAGGAGGATGTTGTGGAAAGCATTGAGAATTTCAAAAGACTGAAGGAATTGGATTTGAAAAATATTCTGATACACAGTTTTGGACCTATAATATATTACAAGGGAACGGAGATATTCGAGAATCCTCAATGTGAACTTGGTCCATCAGATGAGAATGTTGGATGCAATAAAATTGCATATGATGTGCAGAGGTGGTACGAGTTGGTGGCATTGTTAAGGAAATGGGGATGGTTTAAGTAAGTTTTATATATTTTCATAAAGATATAGGTGTTATGCCGAAATGCCATATCGTAGATGCTATTGGGGATAAAAAAATTGTTTTTTATTTCAGGAAGGGAGCGAAGATTTGGGAGTTAAATAAATTTTTGAAGGAATATTTTTTGAGTACTCATGGTGAGAGGGGTGATGGCGGTGCTATGCCTAATATCAGTGCAACGGTATCATTCGGTCCATCATCTTCTCTGGGATTATTTCACGATAAAAAGAACATAGTAATCAAATCGTTTATGAAAGATAAGATTAAACCCAATGGTTTGTATTATCCAATACCAGGGTGCTTCAGATGAAATTTGAAAAGAAAAAATCATATATTATTGCTTTGGTAATATTCGTTGCATTGGTGGTGTTGTTTGCGTGGCAGGGTACGGAGCTGGTGTATAATGTGATTTCTGATTGGAGTAAGGCTGATGATATTATTGTAGATATACAATCTTTACCCATAGATAATCGAAGCAACTTGGAGAATTTTTCGGATGAGTGTGATATGAAATTGGATTGGGTGGATGGAAGTGATTCGGACAGGGTTCGAGAGTTACATAGGATGGCTGAAAGTCTTATTGTAGTGAGGTATAGATATTCAAACATGAGTGATATATCAGAGAATATGTCTTTGGTGTATAGCGATTTGAATGGGAGTCTAAAAAATGATAGTCTGGAAATCATGAAGAAGAACTTGGAACATTTTCGGGAGAGGGTTGAAGATTTGGGGATTGAGGCAGGTAATAAAGAAAATCAAATCAATAAAAATAGGGCAAATTTGGAGCGTTCATCGTGGATTTGGATGGTTCTTTTGTGTTCATTCATGGTTATCACATGGGGTTCTATGACCATATGGCATGCGAACAATGCTTACAAAAGTTTCAAGGGGCTACGAAAAAAGATTAGGCGAGAGAGAGAATACTTTCAAGTAAGCGATGCAATATTTAATTATAACAATATTGTGGAATATAATCAGCATAGTCGTAGAAGACGAGGGATAAATCATCACGGTATGCAAAACTTCAAGTTTAATGGCTATCCTATAACGACATTGGATGAAGTAGGGAGATGGGAGGCAGATGCGTTGGATTTCGTTATGGTGGCCAGATTGGATAATAGCGAATGGATTGAGGAATTTATGGAAAAACATCCAGCTTGTAGGTGGTTGGAGGGAACCATCAGACGGATTAATCTAGATGATGATGCGGTTCGTGATGATACTATATCGTCATTGGATATACCTGGTGAAATTCCATCGCCGTTTGGAATAGGCGCTACTGCTTATGATTCTGCTATGCGCCAGTTGGAACAATACAGAAGGACTGGTGCGATGGGTCCTTTCCATGTAACTGAGGCACGAGAGTTGGAACGGCAGCATGGTGAGACCGTGGTTGAGGAAGAACCAGATGATGGATTCAGAAAGTTGGTTTTCAGGGAGGATATCAATGAATAGAATGATATGCACGGTATTGTGGAACATGTTTTTCGTTTTCATAATCATGGGTTCATTATTTTTTATATGCAGAAGTATGTATGTGGAAGAGGTGGATATAGAAGAAGATTTCACAGAGATAAAAAATTATGATAGGGATTTTTGGGATATGGATAATATTGATAATTTTACGGCATTCATGAAATCGCATGACGATGACTATCGTCAGCTGGATGATATTTATGATGCTATTGAAGCGTATAATAAATCGTATCGGAGATATGAAAATCGGGCAGAAATGCCAAATATTACGAGGGCAGAATTGGTCGATTTGATGGATAGGGCTGATGATTTGAATGATACGTTCAATTTGATAGAGGAGGATATACATGGGTTGGATGATTCAAAGGGACTTGTGATTGCTTTGGGTGCAATCCTTGGGGCTTCTGGATTATCGTTATGCTTGTTAATTCAAATATCGCTATTCAGGGGAAAGTATCAAGATATACGAAGAGAAAAAAAGGAGAAAGAAACGAAGAAACAGAATGTTAAAATAGCGAAGGAAAAGGCGGAGAAAGTCAAGAAGTTGGAAGGGGAGAATGATACTACTTCAATAGCAATCAGAAATTTGAATGCTTCGCTTGAGCGGTTGGAACAGGAAAAGAGAGATATGGAGCATGAAAAGAAAGTTGTTTTGGCGAGGATGGAGAAGGTAGTAGGTGAAATCCGGAGGGAGATACCGTATATCAGCCAGGCAATAGGTTATTATATTTCAGGGAGGAAGAATAATGGCGATGTGTTTCAAATGTGGTTTCATAGGGAATCACGAGGCGATGAAAAAACATGACTGTGCTGAGATATTGGGTATGCGTAAAGAGGTAAATAGTATAGGAGAATTGAGCAAAGATATGTTCGTATTGATGGAACGTTTTTGTTTGGGTGGGACAAGTAATGTTGGTGCGGAGTTCAAGGCATATGAATATTTCAAGGATTTGGTAGGTAAGGAGAAACACGATGAGTTCATAAAGATGGGATACATGGATTCTGGCGGTTTTAGATTATTCCATGATGGGTCAATTCGAAAAATTGAGGGAAAGGGAAGGGCCGGTGTTCGTGTACGGATGGCTCAAATATGGATTTGCCTTACTTTGACAGAATAATACAGAAGTTTATGTTCATGGAACATTATCCGGACAGGTTGATGAAGATAGGATTAAGGCATCAGGGTTGGGATGACCAGCCAGAAAATGATACTTATGCTTTTGATTTGAAGGGTAAAGATGAAAAAATTTCCCGTAATTTTGAGGATATGAACGATTATAATTTCATAATACCCAGGGGAACGGTTTTGACGGTTCGTGGGATACCAGATGATACATATTGTTTTATCATGGATTGCCTTTTCCAATTGAACGGGTATAAGACAAAGATACGACGATATAAGGATGATAGGAAGATAATGCTAAAGGTAATCAACAAGGAAAAACTTATAAGGGGATATAATATATTCAAGGATTGGACGATGTTATTTATTTCTTTTTTCATAGAAAAAATATCGGATGATACGATAAATGATGATGAGAAGGATTGGTTGACACATTTGATGCGTTTGGTTATGGATGGCAATGCTGATGTAAACGATGCTCAAAATTTCAATTTATACTCGAAGATGTATGAAGGAATACCCGAAGCAGTAAGGATGAATAAAATTGTAGAAATGTCTACGAGGGTACAGGTAATTAGAGATGATGAACATCATGTTGGTTTCAAAGAACTTGTGAATTTTTATACTAAGGAAAGTGATAAATATGGAGACATTAAACGATGGAGATGTAATAGAGATAAGAATGATGGGAAGGTCTGGCCACGACTCTGAGGAATTGGACCCTGATTCGGCAATTGACAAGATAAAGAATTTGCTGGAAAAAGATTATCTGATTATTTGCAGGGATGCAAATTTGGATAGGAGATTTTCAATCAATCGGTCTATTCTTGATGAGGATAAGGAATCGAAAGTAGATTATGATTTTGATGAGGGATTGGCAGATGGTGATTTCCGTAGAAACTTCAGTCGTAAACGGGTAAAAAGAATCAGGACTAAGATAAGGCGCATTATCCGTAAGGCGAGGGTAGTGGAGCAAGAAGTTACAGATGAGGATACGGGTGAGGTAACACAGGAAAGGCGAAGGATTTTTGATGCAATAAGACCTCTGGGCGGTGGCTAGATGAAATTTATTTATCAGGAAGAAGTGGATACGGCTAGAGAAATTATGGATATTGCTAAAAAGAGTGTAGCACGAGATAAACGTAAGAAGAGAACTGAGGAAGAAATAGAATTGGATGAACGGATGAGAGTGCGATATGAGGAATTTTTCAGGGAACTTATGAGTGAGTATCATAATGAGTGGGAGCAGTATGGAGATGAGGAAGGACTTGGGGTTTTTTTAGTCAGGATTTTTACGTTGGGTGTGTTGAGTGTTGAACCGAAGGATAGCAAATATTACAAGGGCATGGGATTCAAATAGTAGCATAATCTTTAAATAGTACCATTGGTATATAGGGAATATCCTGAAAAGAAGTGAGGAATTACATGGCAGAAGAAGATAATATAAAAGAATTTGAATGTTCAGTATGCGGTTCAATAGCAACCACAGATATGAAGGAGTGTGCGGAGTGTTTGGAGAATTTTGAACAACGAATTGAAGATTATGTTAGAGAAATTCTATGTCCTTCATGCGGTGCGAGAGCAACCACAGATATGAAGGAATGTCCAGAGTGTAAAGAGAATTTTGAACGAATTACTGACTTCCAGCGTTTGAATAAGGATGACGATGGGACCAATCAGGAAATGAATTCAAAAGCGAATGATATTCTGAAAATACTCGGAGAGGCAAAGAATTATCTTGAGATTGGAAAGGTCGTTGCCCCCGCAGTTGGAGAGACTGGGAAAGAGGTAGTTGGAATTATTGCGGATGCATTAAAACCAATATTTGAGGATTATTATGTTGATGGTTGGCTTCCTTACAAGGCAAGATGCTACAAGAAAATGCTGGATGAACTGATTAAGAATGATTTTTCCCGGGAAGAGGCTTTGGATATAATGAAAAAACATTTCTTCAGGAGAAAACCAATATCTTTCTCGCCAACATTCAATAAAAACTTACAGACTTCTGGGGATTCCGTACAGTCTGGGACAAATAGCACTTTAGATGGCATAAGGAATTTCTTTAGTAGGGAATCGGAGTAATAGAACATTTTAAATATTTCTCGGAGTAATAATAAGATAAAGGTGAATTTATATGGCAGAAAAGAATGAAGAAAATAAAGAGCAACCACCACAGCAACCACAATCACAGATGCCGATGATGCAGATGACACCACAGATGATGCAACAGGCGGCAATGATGGCAGCGATGCTTCAACAGCAAGGCGGGAATATGGGTATGTTTCCGCAACAACAAGCTGGTGCATTCCCACAAGAGGCTGCGGCTGAAGTTATGAAGGAAGAGGTTGTGAAGGAAGACGAGTTTGGGATAATCAAACCTGCTACACTTCGTGAAACGATAGTGGTACAGACTGGATTTGAGGTTACGAAAGACCACATCGGACCACTTGATAGATTATTTTTAAAAAGGGACGACCCTTCCAAATCAATAGGCGGAATACCTTCTGGTAGTACAACTCTTCTTTCTGGAGGTCCAGGCACGGGGAAATCCAGAAGTGGTATGGAGGCAATCATCATTGCTGCCAGTCGTGATGTGAGGGTAGGATATATTTGTGCTGAGGAAGGTTATTTTGATGCTGAGGGTTCTGGTCGAGAAGATTTAATGAGTCGTGTTGGCAGAATGGGAACGGAACTTCTTGGGATGACTTATCCAGAATTCAAGAAAAAGGTTGAGGTCAATATGGTTGTTCTCAATCCGACTTATGACTTGGGTTTGAATTGGGACGATTTCACGAAGGCTTACAATGCTTTGATAACGAGATACGATTGTAAGTTCATAGTGCTTGATTCTATCAATGCGTTGGACACGAGTGAAAAGCAGAGGAATCTCAAGATAAATCTGGCTGGATTGAAAACTTTCAATCACAAGCATGGCGTGACTTGTTTGATTATAGGACAAGTTGACCCGAAGGGAATTGTTCGTGGTGGATTTCCAGTTGTTCATGAGGTGGATGCACATGTTCATATCCATGATGTGAATCTTACTCAAAAGGGTCAACAGGCTGATTGGAATGTTGATGCAAAGATGACGATACAGGTCATAGAGGCGATGAAAAGCGTTACTACGCCTGTTTATCCGTATCCTGGAAGATGTCATGTTGACGAAGATGGATTATTGAGGTTTTTGCCTGGTGATATGCAGTTCAGGGATTTCGTATTACCCGAAGCAGAGGAAGCGTCAGATGAAGATGAGGTTGTGGAAGAAACCGCCACGGCATAGGTGATATATATGCCTACTTCAAAACCCAAAGGTGAGGGTATTTCCGATGACGATAAAGAGAAGATAATTGGTATGCTTGAAGCTGGAGAAAAGCCTGTTAAAATAATTGAGACAATGGGATTGGCAAAGGCTCAGGTTAAAAGTTTTATTTATCTTCATAATAAAAAGCAAAAGGAAACTGAGAAGGAAATGGAGACCCCCGAAAAACCGAAGCCGAGACCTACCGATATACCCAAGAAGAAAATCAGCAAAGCTACTGGTGCGATTGTTCTGGATATGAAGGACATATCTAGGATGTATTCGGATGATGGTCCGATTATGGGATGCGCTAAGATGTTCAGGGCTTCTGAGGTTTCTGGGTTTGGTCATGAAATTTCCATTGATTCGGTTTCAAAAACTATGAATATGCCGTATCATTTGGTTTTTGCGATTAAAAGTGTGGATGAAGACCCAGATAAGGAATTGACAGAGGATTATTTTGATTCAATTCCTTGGTATACGGTATGCAAATATTATCTTACAGCGTTGGATGAGTCTTTGGGTGATGACGATATTTTGAAATATTTTGGTATCAAGGATATGAAACGATATTTCAAGCATGATGATAGATTATCTTATTTGAGGGACATATTCAATGCTGATAAGGATGGTTTGGGTTACGAGGAAAAGGTGGGAATTGCCGTTAGGAATCCGTTTCTAGGTAAGAGAAAAGGGATTGGTAGGAGAACGGTAATCAATAAAATATTGGTTGGATATCCGTACAGCGATGAGGATAGGGTTTGGAGAGTTCATTCAAAAAATACTGTTTTACAGGACTATCACGAGATAGGTAATTTGGGATTATTGGCTTCAAAGATGGTTCGGAAGGTGATTGTGAAACCTAAAATGACTGCCAAAGAGGTATTAACGGTTATGAAATATTTCCCTAACGTAGACGGATTCAAGAACAGGGCAAAGATTATAAGAAGTCTCTTTGATAGATGTGGGCATTTGGAGGCGTATTGGGTAATAGAATTTTTTACTCAGAGAAGATTTACTACCTTTGAGGCTGGTAAGGAATTGGTTTTAAAGATAATTTCTGAAAAATATAAGATTCCTTATGAGGATATCAAGGTTGCGGAGGCTATTTCGGATATTTATTACATAATCAGAATTGCAGATACGGAAGGAAAGGCGGGTTTGGAAAAGATTAAAATGAAACCTTTGATTCCTATATATCCTCAATTGGCTGTTCATGCTCCAGAGTCTCCCAAGTTTCCATTATTTGCGGATACGAAATACGATGGCATCCGGTGTATGGGACATAAGGACGGCACGATGTCGGCTTGGTATACGAGGCAGAGGCATGACTGGACAGATAAATCTGTTCCCTTGCAGAATGCCTTAAAATACCTACCGTGTCATAGTGCGATTCTTGATGGCGAGCTTGTTGTCTCAAAAATGGATTTGAAAACGGGCAATACGGTTCAAGGTACGGTATACGATGTTATGGATTTTCTGGGTGGCAATGTCGCAAGTGGCTGGAATTTGCGTTATATTGTATTTGATATAATATTTTTGAATGGTCAAGATTTGACCAAGAAGCCGTATGCGGAAAGGAGACAATTTTTAGACCAGTTGATTTTGAATGCTCAATATGCTCAGGGTGGCATGAACATCATGCCTATACATGTCTCAAATGGAACGATAGCAAATGATATGATGGCGGCCAAGCGTATTTTTACCTCGGCTTTAAATAAGGATTACGAGGGAATCATATTAAAGGATTTCAATGCACCTTACAAGGCTGGTCAGAGAGACAGGTCATGGGCAAAGATGAAGGATGCAACTACGCTTGACTTGGTATTGATTGGTGCTTTCAAGGCGAAGGGAGACCAGAAAGAGCGTATCGTAGGAAGTTATACGATAGGTGCTTTAAATCCTGAGACGAAGAGTTTTGTTGATGTTGGTTCGTGTGTGAGTATGTCCAAGATTGAAAATAAATCGTTATTGGATAGAATTACCAGAGAGGGTCTTTGGCAGGAAGCAACAACGAGGATGAGTAGCACGGGAGAGGTTGTTGGCTGGAATCTTACACCAGGGGTTGTCGTTGAGGTTAAGATAAATTCGGTTACGAAAAATCTTCCGAAATGGTCACAGAATATTTATCCGAAAAAGGGTGATAAACCAACAGAAGAATTACAGTTTGAGTGGGGTTTAGTCAGTCCACGAATATTGCGGGTCAGGTCACCAGGTCAGAAGAATATTTTTGACATCAATACAACGGATGATATAGCCAAGCTGGGTATGGGTGGAAGATTCAAATAATCTTGGTAAAGTTTATATACTCTCTTCCAATTATCCTTATCAGGAGATTGGTTATTGTGGATTGGGATGGAGTTGACATTTTTAGTAAAAAAATTGGTTCCACTGTTGCGATGGGTGGAAATGGAAAAACGGTTGTATCTAAGACTGTTCATATCGGTCCTAGAGTAATAGCGTTCACGGGAAAGGGAGGAACGGGTAAGACTACGAATGCTTGTGCGTGTGCCGTTGCTCTCGCAGATATGGGGTATAAAGTATTATTGATGTCCACAGACCCGGCTCATTCTGTAAGCGATAGCTTGGACCAGAAGATGGGAAATGAGGCCAAGTTGGTAAAAGGTTTCAATAATTTTTGGGCGATAGAGATAGATGGGAATCATGAATACGAGAAATTGAAGGGATATTTCAACGAAAGAAATTTGATGGCAGATTTTTTTGGGGATGTGGCGGATAAGATGGGAAGTCAGCTCCCAGGAATGAGTGAGTTGGCAAGTCTTTTCAAGATTTTTCAATTTGTGTATGATATTAATTACGATGTGGTTGTGGTTGATACTGCTCCGACAGGCCATACATTACAATTATTTTATTTACCGCAGGGTTTAAATGATATATTGATTGGGGTTCAGAAGGCGATTTCTACTTGGGACAAGTTCAAGGGTTTATTTTCCAATGCAACATCCAGAAGGAGGGTCGGGGATTGGACAGTTTCGGTGGGCGAGTGTGTTGATGGATTAAAATTATTATTTCAGGATAAGGATATGACATTTTTCTATCTGGTAAGTGAGGTAGAATATATGTCGTTGGCTGAAACGGTACGAGCTTCAAAGGATTTCACCAAGCTTGGTATTATTCCTCAGTCATTCATATTGAATAAAATCCAGCCTTCGGACGGGAGTTGCAGTTTTTGCAGTTCCAGAAGGGATAAACAGAATGGCTATATTGAGCGGATGCTTGGAAAATACAAAGATAAGAGCATTTTGCGTGTTCCGTTACAAGAATCGGAGGTTTTCGGTATTGATGGATTGCGTAAAGTTTCAAAGATATATAGGAAATTATTAAGAGGGAAATGCACCAAATCAGTCGTTAGAAGTGGGTTTGACATATGCACGAATTTGCCTTATCCGATTGGTGACAAGTATAGTATAGATGTTAGGGAGGGTAAAATTTTCCTTTATATTGATTATGAATTGCATGAGGGTATTTTGAATGTGATTGACCTTCCGGATTTTAAATTTTATGATATTTCTGGGGAGAATGTCAATGGAAGATTGGTTCTTAAATTTATATGATGATTAATTATTAATAGATAAAAAAATATATCGGTATATCGGAGGTATTAATATGGAATTCGAAATTAAAAACGGATTGTTTTCGGAGTTTATAGGTTTTTTGAATACGGTGAATAATCAAGCCAATATTGTGCTGAATGAAAAGGGCATTAAGAGTGTCATGGTTGACCCTTCGCATATTTGTATGTGTAGTGTTCAGTTGGAAAAGGAGTTATTCGAATCGTTTGATTTTGAAAACGAATTGAGTGTGAATGTGAGTGTGGACAAGTTTTTGAAAATCTTGAAGCTGGGTAAATCGGATGACTTGGTAAAGGTCAAGTTTGGCGGTGTTAATGTCACGATTTTGATTGGGCGATTGAAACGTTCAATGCGATTACTTGACGCATCTACGGTAGAAGTACCGAATTTGCCAGATTTAACATTTCCGAATACTATAATCATCAAGAAAGAGGAATTGGTAAAAGCGGTTAAGGCAATAATTGATTTTACGGATTACATAATGTTTGATGTAAATAAAGATGGATTCACGATGAAATCGAGTGGCGAACTGGATGAAATGGAAATGGCATTTGAAAAGGATGAACTCGTGGAGTTTGATTTCGGAAAGGAAGGGCATTCTTCTTTTGGATTGGATTATTTTAAGCCAGTATTGGAATATATGCCAGAGGACACCAAACTTCACATTGATGATGGATATCCGATGGAGATTTCATTTGAAAAAGAGGAAGGAAAATTTGTTGGCATGGTTTTAATTGCACCGAGATTGGAGTGATAAGAATGGTTATAGAGAGTCGTGAATTATCAGAGGATAGAGAATTAACAGAAGATGAGAAAGAGAGCATAGCCAAGTCGGAAAAACGAGTTGAGGAAGCTATGGAGAAAAAGACTTGGATAGTAGTAGATTCGTCATTCTCGGAGGAATGGGATATCTTATTGCTTAAAAGTATGAATGGTTTATTGGATATTGCGAAACTCACCCGGGGTGGTATGAGTAAAGATAAAGGCGTTGACAATTCGGGGGAGAAAGTAGATAGTTCTTTGATGTTCATGGCTGGTGTTGATAATATCGCTCATAGATTATCGGTCATTTCGGAACATTTGAAAAAGAATAAGGATGCGGAATCTTTGGCGATGATTGATGAATCATTTATTGAAGTCGTTGATAAAATATCGGGGAACTTGGCTAAGTGTATGATTATGGGACGCAAGGTAAGCGAAGTAGCACAAGAATCGGCTGACTCAATTGGGTTATTATTGACTAGCAGGGGTTATGGCTTTGATATTTTTGATTTAGACGAGGACGGCATATACAAGGAATTCAGGTTCGTTAAATGCCCAGAGGGATACGAAGTTGCCAGAGGTTAGTCTCTCGTATGATTTCGATAGGCATAATATGTCGAGTATTTTCGATACAATAGAATATATCAAAGAGGAATACGGTTCGAATTCAATTATGGTAAGACGTTCATCTGGTGGATTTGGTTGGCACATATTACTTCCATTTGTTCGTCATGATGTGGAAGAAGATTTGAAAGAACGGCGACAGCATGAGGATTGTAGGGGTCGTTGTGCTGGTGATGAGGTAAGGATTCGAAGCAAGTTCCGGACTGGCAGATTATTTGAAAGTAAATCAAGATATGAGGAACGTAAGAGGGTCAAGGTGGGAACGGCTGGTGAATGGATGATGTTATCGGAGTGGAATAGGAGATACGGTAACGAGGTAAGGAAGCAGATTGAGGAGATGGAATGTCAAGACTGAGAAAGTTTATTGAGTGGGAGTGGGAAGGGCATAAATGGAAAAGCGGTGAAAGTATTGGGATTTTCGGAGATAGATTCGGAAAACGTATGCATGTGATGGAAACGAGATTCTTGGTATTTGATTCGTATCCGATAATTTTGCCAATCAATGCTCCTGGATGGATACAATTACAGATAAATACGACAAGGGTATTTGGACAGGAAACGGATTGGGATGGCATACCAACGGAATTTCTTCACGAGTTGAGGGGTGTTAAGGAGGAAAATAAATATTTTGGGACACCCCTTTATGTCTTGCCAGGGCAGTATTACGAATGGATTTTCAAATTCGGAGGGGAGGTCATAGAAGAAATGTGCTTGGGTCAGGAAAAGAAGTTTCGGGTATTATTTGCCGATGAAGAACCGTATATAATTAAGAAAAAGATTAAAAGTGTTGTGGATATAAATAGGATAAAGATTTTGATACCGTATATGCAACATGACGGGACTGATGCGATTTTATGTACGAGGTTATTGGAAAAGGGGCAGATAATTAACAATGAAAATTTGGATAAAGGATATTAGGAGGGATTATTAATGGAGATTGAAAAGGAAAAAGTACCCATAGTTCCGACTGGCGGGATTGCGAAGGGTAAGGAATTTGGAAGTGAAAAATGGAAGATTGCGATGGTTACTACGGCGAAGTGGGCGAACCACAAGAGGACAATGAAGCATCCGTATCCATTGACTGAACTTTTGACATTGGCTGATTCGTTGCATATGGATGTGATGACGATTAACCAGTGGATGAAAAAGAAGGAAGAATATAATGTCGTTTACATGATGATGTTCATGGGTGTTCACGATGAGGTAATGGCCGTTAAAGAGCATAAACCAGATGGAACGATTTTCATTGGGAATATTGATTACGCTGCGGAGATTATGCAATTCAATTTTGGAAGTTGGCCGGTCATAAAAGAAATGGTGTGTGCGTTGGATATTTGCTGTGCGACACAGAGAGGTCAAAAACCTATTTGCGAATTACTGACTGGCAAGGAAATACCGTATATTTATGTGCCTTATGACGAGTTTGGGGTACAGAGTAGAGTATCATACGAAAAACGTCATAATGCCGTAGCGAGTATTTGGCACAGATGGGATGACAATCGTATGTTCCCAGCATTGGCTATGGATGGGATAGTAGATAAGAATGGAAATATTTATGAGAAATATTTGTTAGGATATACAACTGAGACTTTGGATAAGTTGGCTGGATATACTGAGGATAATATGGCTCAAAATATAGAAATCCCAGGTAAAGTGAATATGTTTGACAAGATAGCGCCTATGATAGAGTACGAGAAAAATTTACAGATAATGGGAAGTTGTAAGATAATCATTGAGGGTTATACATTGACGAGCATGGGTAGGATAGGTGTGGAATGCGCCTTTTTGCAGGTTCCATGCGTGGGATATAGGGGTTTGGACAGTTGTTTGGATTTATGGCCTGACTTGGCGTGTGAATACTACGATGTCAAGGGGATGCATGATAGGATTCAGAGGTTGGTTGACGACAGGGATTTCTACGATGAGGTGGTAGATAAGGCTTGGGAATTGGTTCAGAGGCATAGACCTAGTGTTGTTCAGGAGGCATTTTACGGATTATTAGAGGGATATGAGGGGGTAAAATAATGAAATACAAAGAATTCAAATTTGATATTGAAGATGAGGAAATAATGGAAGTTGTCAATAAGGCTATTATACTACAAGAGGAAAAAGAAGATGCTCATATAGGTCCAAATCATATTCAAGATGGAATAAAAACTTATTGTGGTATATTCATTTGTCCTGACCATAAATTATTAAAGATTGAATGGGGTAAAGCAAGTTGTACTTGTGAAGAATGTGAAAAGCGGTACGATAAACGGGATGATGACGAGACGCATATCAAGGATGGGAAAACAACTATGTGTGGTATCCCGATTAAGCTGTTAGTTGACCATGTTATAACGCACAAGGCTGGGATAGCCACATATGGAGATAACACCTGTCCTGACTGCATGGAACGCTATCAACGAGAATGGGATGAATCTTGGAAGAGACATAAAGAAGAGGAGAAACAACGAGAAAAGGAAAGAGAAGAAAGTCGCTGTGATAGTTGCGGTCATAGCGATTGTGAATAAAAATGTAGATATTAAATTATTGGAGAAATAAATATGATGTGTGCGAGATGTTTCAGGGTTTTAAAAACGAGAGGATATATGTTCAATGGTGAAGATGATATACTATATTGCCATCATTGTTCGAGGCAGGAATCTTATGAACGTATGAAGAATGACCTTGGTAGACTTGTGGTGGTAAAGTTGAGGGACAGGGAAAAACGTTCATTTTGCAGTACAAAATGTAAAGAATGTGGTAGATTCATTGGCAACAAAGAATGTTTAGTTCATGGTGCGTGATTGAATGGGTGTATATTTTTATTTGGCTGACCATGAGAAGAAGTCTGTTGAATTGCTTGGTAAAATGGGCGAGTTTGATATTGGGTATGCATCCGGATTCATTGCGAAGGATGGGAAGCGTTATGAGTTGTTGAATGACGATTATGACGATGATACAATAAGTGCCTATGAAAAGGGTATCTCTGTTAAGGAATACAAGCAAAAAAATAAAAAGCCGAAGATAAAATATTATTGCACAAATCACGATAATAAGGTGGAAATGAATGTTGATGAGAGTTCTACCAAAGGAGGTAGATATAGTCCAAATATGAAATGTCCCAAGTGTGGTTTTGAATACGGATTGATGGAGGAACAATTTGAACGGTATTTAATTGAAAAGAAGGAATCGTGTTCTCGTTGCGGGAGGTACATAGGTGGTGATGATAAGTGTAGGGATTGTGGTAAAACATTATGCCGTGGATTCAATAGCTGCGATGATAATTGCATTGGGCGATGCAAAAAATGTTATAATTTAAATGAATTAAAAGGTTATTTCCGAGGTGGTAAAAAAGAAGAACCGGAATTTTTTGGCAATGTTATAAAATATGTCAATATGAAAAAGGAATTGAACGGTATCAGAAAATTGATTATAGGTGTTGCTCGTGGTGGGAGTATTATTTCATGGATGAAAGCGATTGACGAATTGATGGTCATAGAGGAAACCGAAGAAGTTTTGAATTTTTTAAAGGATAAGTGATAATATGGAAGTATATGTTGGTAAAACAGGATTAAGCAAGACTTTTCAGGCAGATTTCAAGGCAGAAGTAAAATGTCCCCATTGTAAGGGTGGCATAGCGAGAATCGGGTTTGTTGCGAGGGAAGACGGCGGTAAACTTATGTGTGACTTGCATCCTAATGATTTTGATGACGAGAAGGGATGGCTGCACGATGTCTGTGCTGTTGCGTTTTACATTTGTGGTAAATGCTTTGCTGGTATTGTAGAATGGAATCAGTCATAGTAAACTATAAATACTCGCATACATATATAGGTGATAATGAATCTAAAGAAAATGGTTGCATTTCTGGGGGTAACACTACTTTTGTTATCCATAGCAGGTTTTTATTATCTTCTGATAGGTGCTTTTGCTTCCAATGCGATTGAGATGAATGACAAGATTGATGTCATAAAGAAATATGACCTTGATTACGAAAATAGGTCGGATGTAAAATCTTTTTACGATATAACTAAAGAGGATGCTGGGTGGTTTAGTGATGACTTTGATATTACGAAAAATGTAAAAGAATTTTTAGATGCTGATGCGGAAGTTATGCAATATGAAATTGAGAAACAGATTGCATATGATGGTATGCATGGGGTGAATGTGAGTAATACATCTGCGTTTGCTTTGGGGATGGGTTATGGTCAGGCAAGTGAACGGTTGAATAAAAGTTTGGATTTACGAGATGTTTGTGAAAGGGATATAGAATATGCATTCAGGGATGGATTTGAAGATGACAGTGCTGCTAATGATGGATATTATATTGTTATCCTTTTGTTGGGCATAATCATACCTATGATTTTTTTGGTTGTCTTGATTATTTCACTTTATATGAGGGCATATAACATCAAATCTCCCGCACCACTTGTCAAAGTGGCAATACCCGAACCTGTCCAGGCATCAATTTCGACACAACCTTTCAGGAGAAGTCCAATGGGTCCACCTCCTTTTTCGACTATTCCCCCACCCCATGTAATGGCGATTCTTCCCTATCCTTTGAATAATGCGCCAGATAAATATTGTGAGGATTGTAATATAGTTTATAATGGTGAATGTCCTCTTTGTAAGATTAAAAAAGAGGCAGAGACCGATAAGGAAGATGATTCCAAGAAAAAGTTCAGAACATTAGAATTCAGAGATGGTTGATTTAGTTAATATTATATACAAGCGAAGAGATATAGGTAGTAGAGACTAATTGAAGTAACTAAATGAATGAAATAAAAATGAAATAAAAGGATGTGATTGTTTGGAAGCAAAAGTAAGAGTAAATAACGCCGAATTTACCATTGATGGCCAAGGTAAAATAACGGGGTTGCGTGGAAAGATTGAGGAACTGAAAGTTGGGGGAAGGAAATTACCATTAAGGAAATCTGTTGGTAAGGATTTATCAGACATACCTAAAATTGTAAAACTTCTTTCGGATTTGAATCAGTTTCTTGATATATTACCCGAAGGACCCCAAGTGGTAAAGACTCCTTTGAAGAAGGAAAAAAAGAAAAAAAAGTTCGTGAAGCCAAATGTGAAATTGGATAAGCCGAGTTTCTTGAAAGATAAGGGAAACCGAATTGCGAAGGTTCGGGATTGCTATATATATGACGGTATTTTATCGGCTATCATGAAGCAGCTATCTGCATCGGTTGGAAAGAAGATAAAAAGGACATTGGTTGAGAAGATGGTTAAGGAAGATTTCGGATTCAGCGTAAGTGCTCTCCATTATCATCTTACATACTTGATAGAGACGGGATTCATTACGAGAGGAGGCCAAAAGAGCGAGTACCGTGGCTATCTGATAAAGAAAGGCAGAACGGCAGAAGAGGTAGCGCAGGGTGCTGGTACATTTCCGAATCTCATTGACGAAAAAGAGAGGCTGGGAATCAATCCGGAATTGCTTGCCGAACTTGAGGAGAAGTTCAGAATAAAAATAGTCAAAAGAGGTAGCTAATTTGATAAATGGGTAGGTAATATGGGAAAAGGATTGACTATTTGGCAATGCGTTGTGGGAATCGTATTTTTCAGTGGAATTGCTGTTATTAAGATTACGATGTGGAACGAATTGCCTTGGTTTTTCAAATACATTTCCCTGCCCATTACTATTTTTTCTGTTTTGATTTTCATTTTATTATTGATTGGATTTTTGTTGAAATGGGATGATAGGGCTGAATAGGAGGAGAGGGTAAATGGATTATGATACGGTAGAAGGAATTGAACAAAGTTTGAAGTCGCTTGATTCGTTCAAAGAAATGTTATCGGCTAGGCATACCGCTGGATACGATAGGGGAGAACGTATGAATACGTTTGTGGTCAAGGGTACATGGCTACTGGATGCTTGTGGAAATTGCATGAAGGCGGCTCGTGAATTTGTGCCGAAGGAAGCGATTCCTGATATTGATGATGTTTTGACATATGATGAATTCTGGGATGAGATGGGCAAATATGATTTGAAAGTCAAACCGAATGTTTTGTCCAGGGAAGAAAGAGAAGCGAAAGATTTTGATTGGTTGAACAATAAGAGGCCGTATCCTACGAGGGTTGGTTTCGGCATGGGTTCGGATATTCCGCATAAGGAGGCTGTCTGTCCCGTATGCGAAAAAAAATGGAGCATAGAAGATATGCATGATGTTGCGAGTATCAGCAATAGTGAGAATATTACTCTCACGGAATCCGTTGGCAAAACATTGAAAGAGGTCAAGGATTATTATTACAATCATGATGGGAAGAGAATGTTCATGCAAAGCGACCTTCTCATAAGAAATGATAAACATATTGATTTAACACCCGACCCCGAGTTTGAAACTTTGGTTTTAAACAAAGGGGGATGGATGAAAGAAAGAGACGGCATAACTGATGATTATGTTATTGAGGATGGCGATGATGGATATTTTAACGTATGGACATATTATCATAAGGATTGTCACAAGAAATTTAAGAACGATAGAGAGGTAAATGATTTCGCTAAATTATTTGAGGATGCGGGGTTTAAAGATTTCGAAATGGAAGCAATACCGAATGGATATTGTAAAGATGAGGATT
>Ga0222679_1000218_pt1 | contig 23589 bp, 67 predicted proteins | sample AntAcemetagen939_FD_179843 | JGI IMG/M metagenome (GOLD analysis project Ga0222679, IMG submission 179843) | Saline water microbial communities from Ace Lake, Antarctica - #939 | ecosystem: Environmental > Aquatic > Non-marine Saline and Alkaline > Saline | place: Antarctica: Ace Lake...
TTTTTTTGTCTTCATCTCTCCACCAGCCTTTGATTTCTATGTATTCGTTAGTTTCAGGCAAGTAGAAATCTGGTAGATAAGTGCAATCCTCAAAATAGAATCTTTCAGATTCATATTCCCATTTGATTCCTGATAAACTTAAAAACTGAGCAAACTTAGTTTCCCAAGTAGACCTCATACAAATTCCTTTATAATAAATTCTTTTAGTATAAGGAGCAGGTTTACCAAACATAGGATTACCATTTTCTTTAATCCGTTTTTTACTTGAACAAGAACCACATCTCTCAGCTTTATAATTACTCAATAATTTTTCACAATCTATGCAATAATGTTTTTTGATGCTTCTTCCATCTTTATATTTAAATGCAAATTCTCCTTTATGAGAACAAGAAGCACATCTACCTTTCCCAATACGATGGTTATCATAACAAATTTCATTATTACAGTTTTCTTCTTTGCAAAAATAAGTTTGTCTTTTTAGAGCTTTATCACCTTTATAACTAGGATGACCTTTTTCTTTAATCCGTTTTTTCTGAGCACAAGATTGACATCTTCCTTTTCCATATAAAGCAGTTGTTATATGAATTTTATTATTACACCCTTCTTCTTTACAATAATATTTCTTTTTCATATTTTTTCCTTACTTTAAATAAAAAAAACCACCTAAAAAATTAGGTAGTATAAGATTATAGAGAAATACCTACAATAACTGTAAATAATTGACTGTTTTTAATATAGATATAGTTTTCCCTCATAATTGTTCTCCTATCTATAGTATAACACATTTTAGGGGCTGAAGTCAAGCAAAATGACATAAAAAGTAAAAATAAATGAATTATTTTTAGATTTTAATGAAAAAAGAGGTTAAAATAGGGTTATTTGGACAAATTAATCAAATTAGAAGGTCTCTTTCTTTATTTTTATCCATATATTCTTCAATGTCACCCATAACATCTTCAATCCTATAACCAACTCTATTTCCATACATATTATGGTATTTATGTTTCTCAAAAATAATTCTTAATTCTTCACGTCTATTTGTTGCCTTACTTTCCTGTTCTTCCTTACATCGCTTTAATTCCTGTGTTAAATCTTCTTTTGTAATTTCAGGATACTTTTTCATTCTTTCTCCTCTTTTCACATTTTAATCCATTTGTTTTTAGAAGTATTTTCATATTCAACCATTATTAAACTACAATCATCACACATACCATAAGCCCTCACACCTGTTTCTACATTGTGCCATTTCATTCTAGCTAAAAATTCCAATGGTTTACCACACTTTTTACAATGATAATGATTTGCTTTTATCCATGTCACTTTGTATCCCTTTGATTTCATTTTACTTTCTCCTTTATTATCTTACATATTTTAATTTTACCCTGTGCATACATATCTGCCAATAGATTGTAGAATTTTATAGCATTACGTGTTTCTTTATCTACTTGAATATTATTATAAAATTCATTCTTTGCCATTATTCGTGTAGTGTATTCTTTTTTCATTAATTTTAATCCTTTCCTTCTGCATATTGTTGGATTGCTTCACGTGCATATATATTACCAGAAATAATAGGTAACCTTTCCAATATCTCCTCACACACCACCTGCTTTATTTCACGTTTAAGCCATTCTATTCCACCTTTTTTTTGCTCAAAACAACCACCTTCTCTCAAACAACCCCAATCATACCCACCACCATTTGAATATTCACATGAACCACAAATTAAGTCTCTTACAATTTCATCAACTTCATCAATCGTTTTAGATTTGCTCATTGTGTCTCCTTTTCTAATAACCCATTCTCCGCAAGGTATATATACATTTTTGCACAGGCGTTGCAGAGATTATTGTCTTCGTATCCAGAATCAAATATATCTGGATATTCAACACAAAAAGAGTTAAGATGCTCATTTTTAAATACTTTTAAATGACTACAATAATCACCAAGGTCTATACAAGCTGGCAACCTCTCCATAATCTCGCTGGCTATGGGGGCGACAATACAATTCCAATTGGCAAGTTCCTTTGGAGAATTTGTTTGTTTTTCAGCATAAAAATTATGAATTAACGGTTTAGATACATTGCTCAACTTATTTATCCACCACCAAAACTCACCCCTCTGCTCATACCCCACTTCTCGCAACTTCTTAGATAACGCTAACGATACGACATGGGTTGTGGTCATGTTAAAATTTCCTTCCCTGCCTGTGGTTTGTCTAAATTATTTTTTAATCTTAATTCACATATTGAACATCCTAACCAATCTTTATGCCATTTATGTTTTTTGTGAATCCATAAATAAATTTTTGTCCATAATCTCATCCCCCTACTCCTTTCTCCTTAACCAGCGCATTGCCGGATTGTGCTATGGCGTGGGCTAATTTATCCAATAATCTTATGTAATCTATTCCACGCATATTTAATACATCCATATCTTCTGTTATAGGAAAGTTTTTCAATATATCATTACTGATTATCCGTATCTTCCCTTCATCCAACACTATGTCGCTTTTGTGAAGGTCATTAACTTGCTTGATGAGTTGGTCTATTTCGTAAGGAAAGAAACCATCTCTGGTTACCCTACTTTTAGAAAATATCTCCTGCAACTTCTCCTTATGTTCAGTCATTTTATTCTCCTCCTTTTTATTCATAATTCCCTCCCCTATTACTATTATAACACATTTAAACCTCTGAAGTCAAGCAAAAACAAAGAAATCCCAAAAATAAATGAAAATAATTGGCTACTTCGGCTCACATCACACCCTATCCTTTACTTCTCCTTGTAACCACTATAGTAATCACAAAACAATACCAAACGCTAATTATTCCCTTACGGTAACATTCTATCATATATAACCCTTTTTAACTTAAATATTACCGAACAGTAACAAAGGCTAATTATCACCCTATCACAAATACTATATACTTTTTATGACAAAAATACAATGCTAAAACTTGCCCTTCCTGATTAAAATACAACCCTAATACTAAATCGTCCCATAACATAGAACATAAATTATGGTCATATGAACATATATGAAGCGATTAGACCCCTTAATTGTATCATCTTCCAGCATATATAAGGGATTTAATTTTACCCCTACTTTTAAGGTGTTTAGGGGTGTTTTTTGCTGTTTTATTGCAAAAAAAGGGCATTATTAGCCATTTTAGGTTTTTAGGGTTTGTTGCGTTTATTTTATGTAAGTTATTGTAGGGTAAGGAGTTAGGGTGAAGTGAGAAAAGGTAACAATAGGGTATATAATTCTAAAATTTAGCCTTTTTGCTGATTGTTACCCCATAGGGTTTTGGTTGTAAGTTGTTGCGGTGTATAGACTTACATTATCTAATGTCATTATACTAATAGAGTATAAAGACGGGTTGACTTGCCTCCCTCTAAAAAAGGTATATAAAATAAAAAATTTGGCACTTTTGTCGTCGGTGTAATTCTTAACAGCGTCGGTATAATCTCATTATCTTGTCATAGTATTATAAAATCTTCTCTCCCTTGTTATCTCTCTTATGTATAGACTGGTTTATCTTATCATCTCTTGTATAGTAAGAGTATCCCTTCTTTATAGATAGGCTCTCTAATGGCTCATGGTGTATTATTTAGGGTATTGTAAAGGGTTATTGTATAGCTTAGATTATGTTAGGGTTAAGGGGATTATCCTTTTTATTCTCTTAGGCTTGTATAGTTTTCTTTATGATGTAAGTTGTTGTGGTGTAATAGTTTATGTTTTTGTAAAAAAATTTTGCTTCATAAGTTGTTATGTTATAATAAGTTATGGCTTATTAGTTTTTGTCATGGTTGTCAATCGGTGTAAGTCTTTATAATGTAAAGGGTTATGACTTGACTTATGTTTTGTCAATCTGATTAAATTCTGCCTTCTTTATAACCTGTTATGTATCAATGACTTATAGATAAAAAAATAATTCTCCATGAATTGACAGGTGTCCTCTTATGGTGTATAGTTATAGTAGATTGGAGGTGGTATTAAATGGACTTATGGAACGTATCAAAAGAAAAAATAAAAGAAGTAGCCGAGACAAAAAGTAAGTTTAAGGCAATAGAAGTCAATTTAATTACTGGATTATGGACTGATGTAAAAATGAATGATTATTCTTTTGTTAGGGTTTTTGATTATGAAGTGTAAAAAAAACTTTACATTATGGAGAATAAATGAGGTATTTTTACCACAGGCAAAAAATTTTGACATCTTATTTACAGGGTATCAGTAATGAGACTATATATCAATATGCAATATGGAGGGATTAAATAAATGATAACAGTAATTAGAAAAGACGGGACAGAAAAAACTTATAAGTCTTTAAAGGAGTATTACTCTGATTTTAAAGATGATACCATAGAGACAGGGCTGGGAAAAATACAGATACTCCATGCAATAGATAAAATAAAAGAGATTAGAGAAGGGAGAGAATAAAAGATAATGAGAATTTACCAGATACAATATAAGAGATTGACAAAGTATAGTATAGGAGGTCATTTTTATATAAGGGTAAACTATAAGAAGTATTATCTTATAAAGGATGTTTACACTATTGATAGAGATACAAGAGACAAGGCTATAGGCTCATGTAATAGCTGGGTATCTTGTAAGAGGTTAAGGGTTAAGTCAAGGGATAAAATAAAGGTATAGGAGGGGATAAAATGAGAATAAACATGAATAAAACAAAAGCAAGGACAGGACAAAGGGACAGAATTGCAAAGTGTATTAAAGACATTAGGTCATTAGGTAACATTGACAGGGATAAAAGAAAAGATGTTATTGATAGTTTATTATTTATCTCGATAAATTATCCGAAAGTATAAAAAGAGGGGATAAAACTATGTTATACAAAACTACATCTAAAGAGCCTATAAAATTTGACTGGTGTTATGATAGAGATACTTATATAAAAGAACATGACAGGGCTAAGGGATTGATTGATGTTTTGAAAGGTATTGTTAAGAGAATAAAAAGGAGGGATTAAAAAATGAACTGGACAGAGCAGGAATTAAAAGAATTGGAAAAATATGGTTTTGAGTATAGCATAAATAGACAAGATAGAAGCGATGAAGGTCAATATAATGGATATGATTGGTTATATGATGATACAGAAAATGATTGAAAAAGACCTTGACAAAGTGATATTTATATGCTATACTTAATATAGAGGGGAAACTAAAAATATAAAGGAGATATAAAATGGAAACTATAACACTAAAAGAATTGATTGAAGATTGTAAAAATAATAAAACAAAAATTTATTGTGCCTTAACAGAAGAAGATATTAAATTTGAACTTGAAGAAAGTGGCATTACTCCTGAAACAGTAGGAAAAGAAAGATATAAAGATATATTATATAAAACTGGGGAGTTTCTTGAAGATGAATTATATGAAATAGAAAATCTTTTATATAATTCTATTACTCAAGCCGAAGAACATTATGGGGTTATCAGGGACACTCCTGATAAAATTATAATGATTAGAGGAGGTAAGAAATGAATTATTTTACTACAGCACAACCTGATTTATTAACAATTTTTAAAAAGAATAAAACTACTTTCAATCAAGGAAAAAGATTATATCCTGATGTAGAATATGAAACTGATATTATATATAATAAACATATTCCTATACTTAAAAATGAAGATACTAAAATAAAAGTCAACAACATTTTAGATTTAGCATTGCTAGAGATAAAAAGAGAAGGGAAATTATATAAATATAATACAGCAATGTTATTAGAGAGGGCTTTTATTATTAGAAAAAAATTTGAAGAAAAAAATAGAGGATTAAAAATACTAACAAAAAAAGGAGGATAAAGGAATGATTTGTAAATACGGAAAATATTATCTGGGACACGCTGGGAAAGAGAGATTTTATAATTCATTGAAAATAGATAAAACTACAAGAGACACTATAGAATTACTTGAAGAAGTAAAGAAAGAAAAAGTATATGAAAAAAGACTTGACAAATAGGGTAAAATGTGTTATACTTAAAGTAGAAGGGAAGATAAAGAAAATGAAATATTACAGATTGAGATTTAAAGATAATACGTTTAAAATAGTAAAAGGTAAAAATAGTTTAGATGTTATTAAAAGATATGATTTATCTACAAGAGAACATATTGAAACAACAATAATCGAATTATCTGGAGAACAAGAGGCAATAGCAATATCAAATGAAAAGGAGGATTTATAATGGACAGATACAATTTAAAATTTAAGTGGACAGTATCAAAGGCAAGGGACAGTTATGGTTATAATGTATGCACCTTATTGGTTAATGGAAAGAAAGTATCTCGTTGTAATGGTGGAGGCTATGATATGAAAGGGACTGTTTTAGGGACTTGGGTTGCAAGGGAATTTGAAAAGCAATTAGTAAAATTGACTATTCCCATGAATACAAGAAATGGAGAGGAAATTCAAGAATATTATGGACTATCTTTTCATAATCTGAATTTTAATCCTTCAACAGTAAAGATAGAAGGGCAGACAATAGAAGAAAGAGAAAAAGAGGGCAAGTCTCTCGGATTGGAAAGGTATCAAGCATTTTATAAGGTAAGCTCTAAGATACCCACTAAAGAGCATATAATACCCTTGATTGACGGAGCTTGTGGAGTGTCCTCTGTAGAGAAGATATTAAAAGGACTGGACTATAAAATGACTTGTATTGATTATGATAGCGGGGTTTATATTGTAGAGCCTGTAAAGGAAAGATAAAATGAATTGTTTAGTATGTAATAGTGAAAAAGAAGTTAAAAATTTGGGTTGTATTTATACAATAGGAAGTGAAGGAACAGACCTTTGTCTAGATTGTAGAATAATGATTGCTGAATTATTAAGAAAAATGATGGATATTAAAAGAAGATTTGAAATAACTATAAAAAGATAAAATAATGAAGTATAATACTATTAGAAAACACACAAAAAAATCTCGTAAGGCTAAAGGAAATAATGCTAAAAAGCTCAATGAGAGGATAATAGAGGCATTATTATCTGGGAATATAGAGAGGTATAAGACCTTGATAAAAAGAGCTGAAAAGAGAGGTTATAAAGTAGAGGGAATAATAAAATGAAGTGTCCTTATTGTAAACAAAAAACGAAGATGAAAAGGACTAAACTAAAACTAAAAGACTATATCTGGTTTATTTGTCCGAAGTGTAAACATTCATCTGCAAAAAAGAATATAAATAAAAAAATTGATAAAATACCTTGGAAATCTAAAGAAGCAGAAAAGAAAGCTATACAATTTGAGTCATATTTATTTAAAGAAATATATGCTATATATAGAGATTTATATATTGAAACTTAAAAAAAAGACTTGACAAATGCAGAAAAATGTGCTATACTTAATATAGAAGGTGATATATGACAAATATAAAAGAAATTCAAAAACAGATTAGAGCTTGGAAAAAACTAAAGAAGAACACAAAGAAAAACACATTACAAAGGAGGAACTATAATAGAAAGATACGGGCTTTAAAACAGCAATTAGAGGCAGGGATAGAGATAACAGATAAAAAGAAGGAACTAATTAAAGAAATAAAAATATTGACTCCTGACTACATCTTGAAATTAAATATAAACTATTTTAAATTTACAGAGGAACAGTTAGAAAAGCATATAATCTTAATTAAAGAAAAAAGAAATAATACAACCTCTCAATTAAGTGAAAACACTTGTTATAATCCAGCTTGGTATCTGAATAAAAAAGATTGTAAAAAGTGTCAATTTTATTCTGATTGTAGATGTAATAAAAAAGAAGAAAGGAATAAATAAAATGCACATAACAGATTTAAAAAACTGTCCAGAAAACTATTGGGAATTAGATAAAAAGTTTAATGCTTATTTTAGGGGTGTCCATATAAATTATTTTTTAGATAGTTTAGTAGGTGTAGGGTTATTTAGTTTTGATATTGTAAAATTTGATAAGTATTATAAAAAAGCATTTGGGGATTATGAAAAGGGAAAAACATCTTTAAAAGACGCTATAAATAAAAAGTTTGGAAAGAAAGCGGTTAGACTTATTGAAACTTTAATAAATTAAAAGGGAGGGTAAATAAATGACTTATGGAACAAGAGAATATAAAAATGGAGTAATAACTGGAGAACTAATTTTTAACACAGGGAAAAAAGTATTTTTAAATAAAGAGGAACAGGTAGAATTTGTTATTAAATTAAGATATGCGGAATGGACAGGGAGAGAAAAAGAAAAGAGAGATATTGAAAGGAAAAAGACAATATGAATAAGGAGGTAAATAAGATGGCAATTAAAAAAGTAGTAAAATATCTATCAGATAAAGGTTTTGAATTTACTTTTGAGCCGATAGAAAGCAGTTTAAAGACAATAAAAACTAAAAAAGGATATGAGGCACGATATTTGATACAAGATAATGACGCAGAAGATATCAGGACTTTTTGCGATAATCTGGGGACTATGGTATGCTTTCATAATAGATATAGTTTAGGAGATAAAACAGATTTAACTTCTGATATGTTTGAGGGCTGGGGAGAATTAAAGAAGTATCTCCTGAAAGAAAAGAAAGCAGAAGTTATTGCCCCACTATATCTATATGACCATAGTGGATTAAGAATGAAAATTGGGGACTTCTATGGACTATTACCACAAGGACACGCAAGGTTTGATAGTGGACAGGTTGGATTTATTTATGTAACAAAAGAAGATATACTAAAGAATTGGCAGAAAAAAACTTTGACAAAAACATTGAAAAAGAAGGCAAAAGAAGTATTAGAAGGAGAAGTAGAAAGTTATGACCAGTATTTAGTAGGTGATGTATATTGTGCAGTAAAAGAAACTTATAATAAAAATAAAGAACAGATAGATTATGATGTAGTAGGTGGATTTTATGGGTATGAGGACAGCGTAAAGGCATTAGAGACGGAAATATAAAAGGAGTATGCAATGAAAGAATACTCCTTAAAAGAACTAGCACAGATTATCATTGTGAACTCTATGCAGGAACAGATTGATAAGTTAGGGCATTTAAAAATTTGGCAATGTATAGAAAGAATGAGCAATGCAAAACAGAGAGCAAGATATCGTAAATTCTTTTTGAAAGCTGGGGGGCATATAATTAAAAGTAATATAAAGGAGGACTAAATTATGGGAAATATGAGTTATTGTAAATTTGAAAATACAGCGAATGATTTAGAAGATTGTTTAGAAACTATGGGAGAAAATGATTTTGATAAAGAAAAGTTAAATTCCTATGAAAAAGCAGGACATAATAAATTGATAGAATTATGTATTGCTATAGCGTGTGATTTTGGTAATTGTGTAGAAGATGATTAAAATAAGAAAGGATAATAATTATGGAAAATGAATTGACTTATAATGAGCTTACACTATTACAAGCATTACATAAAATAATGATGATAGAACCTGATTTATTAGCTGACAGGGCTTGTGATAGATATAATGAATTGGCTGGTAGAGCAGACGAAGAAAATTTAGTTTGGTAAAAAAGGAGGAAGGATAAAATGAAAGTAAAAGATTTAATCAAAAAATTAAAACAGACAGGTTTAAACAATGAAGTCTATTTAATCAATAGCAATAAAGATAACAGCGATGAAGATTATACTGAAAATATCTATTTATCTTTTGATGATAATGGTGATGTGGTGATATATGAGGAATAAAGCTGTTATAAGTCAGGAAGAGGAGATAAAATAGTATGAAATGCAAAAAATGTAATAATGATTTAATAAAAGAAAATCCTCGCAAAATTTCAATAGAAGAAATAGAGGATACTATTGAAGGTTTGCCAATGAAATTACGATATGTATATGAAGAAATTTGGAGATGTGATACTTGTGAAATTTATGTTTTAAAGAATTTAAGTTCAAGAGATTATTATCCAAGAGAAAATTAAAATGACTACACCTAAAAAGATAACCTGTCCGAAGTGTAATGGAACAGGACAGGTGTATCACAAGAAGGATAAAAGCTATAGCACTTGTAAATTGTGCAAAAGGTTTGGCTGGTTGTATGCAAAGACAAAGTGGAAAAGACCAGAGTATTTAATGTCAATGAAAAATTATTATAAAAAGCATCCTGAATTGGTAAAATTATTTGGAGAGATAGCTGATAAAATAAAAAAATATTTAAAAAAATATAAGGAGAAAAAATGAAAAAACTTATACCTCTCATAATTTATCTTAATTTAATAATTGTTATAACTCTTTTTATAGCAATAAGTTATCGTAATGCAATATTATATATTAGATATTAATTTAAAATTTTACTTGACAAATAGCAAAAAGTATGTTATACTTAATATAGAAGGAGAAAAGATAAAATGAAGAACAATAAAAAAATTGATAAAACACCTTGGAAATCAAAACTTGCCGAGAAAAAGGCTTATTTTTTGGAGTGGGGGCTATTAAATGAAATATTTTTTAGAGATATAGAAGATGACTGGAAAGAAGAAATTTTTGAAGAGGATTAAAAGCAATGACTAAAGAAAAAATAATAAAGAAAATAATTGATACTGTTATGCAAGATATATATAACAGGCTTGAGGATTTAGTTACAATAGCATTTGATGATTGGGAGAAAAAGGAATTGGAGAAGTTAATAGAGGAGGATTAAATTATGAAAGATAGATTTAGAGTTGCAATAATTGTTAAAGGTTTTCCACAGGGAAAAAATTTTTCTACTAAAGAAGAAGCTGATACTTGGATTTTAGAGAAGATGAACGAACCTGATGGGGTTAAATACTATCGTGTATTGGATAGAGAATTAAAAAGAATTATTGAGACCGAAAGGGGAGTAAGAAGATAATGAAGTATAATGATTATTCTAAAAACAAGCATTGTGAATGTGGGGAACTTATTACTAATAAATCAAAGAGATGTCAAAAATGTGCTAATAAAAAATCTATAAAAATAAGAATAAAAAATAGAAGAAGTTATGAAGGCATATCTAATCCTAATTCTAAAAATGGGACTAAAATAGAAAAAGGATATATTTATATTTATATGCCTAAACACCCTAACGCAGATAAAAGACATTATATTAAAAGAGCAAATTTAGTAATGGAGAAAAAGCTTGATAGATATTTAAAAAAAGGAGAGGTTGTCCATCACAAAAACAGTATTAGAGATGATGATAGACCAGAGAATTTGAAATTGTTTTCAAGTAATGGTGAACATACAAAATTTGAAGAACAAAAAAGAAATAAAAAAACAGGAAGATATGAATTAAAAGGAGTAAAATAATGGAATATAAAATCTATTGTGAGGAAAAACTTATTGCTGAATTTGAAAATGAATGCGATAGAGATTATTGTTTGGATTGTTTATCAATGAAGTATAAGGATTGTGAATTTATAAAGGAATTTTCTCAAAGAAAAAAAGACTTACGAGATAGAGGGTATAAATATGAAGGTTGGTAAGTATAATTTACGAAAGATGAATAAATTAAAAAAGTATAGAAATGAGTTAGCAAAGTATGAGAGTATTAAAAAGTTTATGCAAAAGAATAAAATAGACCATAGCAATATTGATGTGAAAATAGAGAAGGTAGAAAGTATATTATCATTAGGAAGAAAATTAGGAATAGAAAATAAAACTTGACACAGGGGGGCTTGATGTGGTATAATAGAAGTATAGGAGGAAAAAGTATGAAGTTAGTTAATTTAGTTTTTAAAATTGGGAAATTGCTTAATGATTTTAGTTATGATTTAATGAATTTAGCAATTAAATACAGGAGGAAAAGTAAATGAATAAACCTAAATTTGAATTGGGTGAAACAGTAAAACTTATAGTAGAAAAAACAGGTATAATCATTGCTTATGATGAAATAAATAAAATCTATTTAATAAAATTTGATGGAGAAGAAGTAGGGGTAAAAGTAAGAGAAGAAAATTTAATAAAAGTATAGGAGGTATAAGATGAGAAAGTATAAAGTAAAGTTAGATGATAAAACTTTGTTTGAAGTTGAAGGAATTACAAAAGAAGATGCTAAAGAGGGTGCTTTAACAGTTTTGAAATGCTGTATAAAATTAGAGGAGGTAAAATGAAAAAGAAAGTAGATATAAATAATGCAAATCATCCTGCAAGACAGAAAGCAATTAAAATCTTAGAAGAAATTGCTGATTATATGGGCAATGAAACTATGTTTGATTGTGATGAGCATAAGGCTACTTGGTATGATTTAGAGGATTTAGTTACAGATATTATAGTAGAAAAATAATGGATAAGAAAATAGAAGAAAGAAGAGACCTATTAGAGAGATTAGATAAGATTAATAAAAAGACTGGCTTTATAGGCAATAGAGGGACTATGTATATGCCTGATATGTTATTGAAAGAATTTGTAGAGAATTTAGAAAAGGAGTAAGAAAATGAGTAGAAGATGTGGAAGACGAAAAGGAAGAAATGTTATACGCCATCGTGTAGGACATTGCCCAAAGTATAATAAAAAATCAGTTAGAGAAAGAAAACGATTACGACTATTAAAATTGAAACTGGAAAGTAAAAATGTGGTATAATTTTATTAGAAATCAAAAAATAAAAGTTGTTCATCTTGCTTTAACTAAAGGTTATCTTACTAAAAGAAATGCGGTAATTTTAGTTAATTTGATAAAGTATAGAGGAAAATTGAAATGCGAATTATGTGGTAAACCTTTTGGGAAGCACAGTAAAAAGACGATTGACCATGCCATTCCAAAATGTAGGGGAGGCAGTAATGAACTGTCCAATTTACAATTAAGTCATTGGAGTTGCAATAATAGGAAAGGAAATAAATAATGAAGAAAAAATTAATTAAGAATACAGGACTAACTCAACGACAAATTGATACTAAAATTGTGGCTAAGGATTTAGGTGCGGAGAAGGTAGGAATTAAAATAGATACAAAGCAAAACCCAATCTCTTTATTTTCTTTGCGTCAATTTCTTATAAGTAGGATAGAGAAAATAACAATGGTATATGCTTTTTTAACTAAAAGAAAATATAAGAGTGATAAAGAAGAATATCGCAAACATTTATACCAAAAATATTTAAAAGGAACAGAAGACCCAAGAGATTAAAATGAATAAAATAATTATAGGATTAATCTTTTTAGCAGTTTTTGTAGGAAATAGTTTTGCTGGAAATTATGTAGATAAACTACTTAAAGAAAAAATTATTACTCAAGAGCAGATAAATAAAGGTGTAACAATTAAAGGAGAAAAAGGAGATACTAAAATTATTCGGAAAGGTGGAAAGATTTACATTGAACATAGGTCTAAAAAGAAAATACAAAAAAGAAAAGAAAGAGAATTAAGGAAGAAAATAAAAGATAATGAAGATAGATATAATGAATTAAAAAAGGAACTAGAAAAATTGAAAAGGAGAGGAAAATAGAATGATAGTTCTCATATTAATAATAGCAATAATAGTATTCTTCGTTTATGGACTAATTAAAATACTAATAGCAAGTATAGGAGGAATTGGTAAATCTTTGTTTGGAGAAGATGAAACTAATGTAGAGGTTATAGATAATACTCAAGCTGAACCTCTCAAGGTTGAGATTAAAAATTCAAAGTTTGATACAAGTAAAATTGAAGAATACACAGGAGAAGGAATAAAAAGTTATAATTGGCAACCACAATCATTTTCTCAATTCATAGGACAGTCTTTTAGCAAAGAGCAAGGGAAAACTATTATTAAGAAGATGAAAAAAGGAATGAAGGCACATTGTATTTTAAGTGCGATACAAGGACATGGGAAATCTACTTACATTAGATTATTAGCCAAATCATTAGGAGCAAAACTTATTGAAGTAGTAGGAAAACAATTAGATGACCCAGAAGAATTGGTAAATATTTTGAATATAATTAATACTTGTCCAGAAGAATATGTAGTCTTTTTCCTTGATGAAATAGACTCTTGTGATTGGAAGATTTTAAAATTACTTAATCCTATTTTACAAGATGGGCAAATTAATGGAAAGACATTAAAGCCATTACTTTTTGCGTCAGCGACGATAAATAAAGATTTATTGCTAAAGAAAAATCCTGATTTATTGGATAGAATACCTCACCATATTCAATTCTCTCGATATACTCCAGAGGAATTAGGGATTATTATTTCTCAATACAAGAATAATCTTTATCCTGATGAGAATTTACCAGAGGAAATAATTAAAACTATTGCTACTTCCTGTAAATACAATCCAAGACTAGCATTGGGGATTATGGAGGATTTTATTATAGAACAGAACATAAAGAAAGTCTTAAAGAATAGAAAAATAGTTAAAGATGGGTTGACTGACTTAGATATTAGGGTGTTAAAGGTGTTAAATGGAGCAATAAAACCTATGGGGGCTAATAGTTTAAGTCAGAGGGTTGGATTAACTCAAGGACAGTATTTACGAGATATAGAGCCATTTTTAGCGGAATTTGAATACTTAAAAAGAGTGCCAAGTAGAGTAATTGGAGAAAAAGGAAAATTATTATTGGAGGAAGTAAAATGAATAAATATTTACCAGAAAATTGGACACAAGATAAAATTGATGAAGAATTAGAATTTCAAAGAGAAAATATTGAAAGAAAAGTTAGACTCTTTGCAATAACAGTTGGTGGATATGCTCGTATTTCTCGTCATGGTGTGCCTCATGTAATAGTTAAAGTTGGAAATACAGTGTATAGTGCCTGTTATTTTGGTTCAACAAATACGTGGAGAGTATTTTATCCATACCCAAGTGATAATCAACATAAAATAACTTTTAAAAGTTCAGAAGAAGCTATAAAGTTTATTAAAGGAGCAATAAAATGAACACCCTAAAAGCATATTTCGATAGAATAAAAAAAATCCCCTTACTTACTGCCGAAGAAGAAATAGAATTGGCAAAAAAAATAGAGAAAGGTGATAAGGAAGCTCGAAATAAAATGATTAAAGTAAACCTTCGTCTGGTCGTAAGTATTGCAAAAAGATACATGAATTTGGGAATGTCTCTTTCTGACCTTGTAGAAGAAGGCAATCTCGGTTTAATAAAGGCGGTAAATAAATATGACTATCATCGAGGAAATAGATTCAGCACTTTTGCGGATTGGTGGATTAAAGCATATATTATTAGAGCCATAGGAAATCAGGGGAGGGCTGTTCGCATTCCTGAATATATTACAGCAATAAACAATCATATTCATAAAGTAACTGATGAATTAACTCAAAAATTACAACATATTCCTACTGGTGAGGAATTATCTAAAGAGTTAAAGATAAGTATAGAAGAAATAAATAATGTTAAAGAAATAATGCAAGAGAATATTTCCCTTAATGAAACAATAGAAATAGACATAAATCATAAAGAGGAATTTATAGATTTTATAACATACAAAAATAATCTTTCTTTAGCAGAAGAATTACCTAATACAATTAATTATAATAATATTGTAAATATTTTAAGTCAATTAACTGAACAAGAAATAGAAATGATAAAAATGAGATTTGGTTTAGAAGATTATAAATTACATACTCTTGAAGAAATAGGTAATCATTATACTTTTACCAAGCAAGCCACAAGTTTAGCAGAAATAAAATTAATAAATAAATTCAAATCTTTTTTTCTTGTTAAAAATTTAATTGAAACAAAAGATATACAAAAGTTAGTTGCTGAATTAGAAGTATCTCTTCCTATTAAAATGGCATATATAAGATTAGAACAGGAACGAAGAAAAAATAAATTACCAAAAAGAGATTATCAGTTTGAAGAGCTAATAATTAAAGTTTATGAAATTTTATGTAGAATTAAAAATGTAACATTAAGAGAGCAATTTAGAGATTATTTTAAGGAGAATAAAAAATGAATTGGAAAGACCCTGAAGAAGTAAAAGAGTATAATAAAAACTACTATCAAAAAAACAGAGAAAAATGTATAGCTTTAAGTAAACGATGGAGTCAAGAACATAAAGAGAAAAGAAAATTAATTTATCAAAAATGGAAAGAAACACATATTAAACAATATCACAAATCAACTTATCTGGCAAATAAAAAATATAAAGAAACTCATCCTTGTAATGTAATATATTGGAACGTAAAAACAAGATGTGAAAATCCAAAAGCAGATAATTTTAAACGCTATGGAGGCAAAGGAATTAAGTGTTTATTAACTGTAGAAGATATTGAACATTTGTGGGATAGGGATAATGCTAAATTAATGATACAGCCGAGCATACATAGACAAGAGGAAAATGACCATTATAGATTAGGAAATTGTGAAATTATGGAATGGGAAGAACATAAAGAATTACATTATGAAAGGAGAAGAGGATATGTTAAATAAATTTAGAGAGTATCTATTAGTTAATGGGAAAAGCAATAGGACTGCTATTGATTATGTTAGCAGGGTTAGATGTTTTCTTAAACAAGTTGATTTAGAACATATTTCCGAAAAAAATATTAACAAATTTCTTCTAAAATTACAGGAAAAAACTAAAGAAGAAACTGGAAATAGTTACAGAAAAGCTCTCAAATATTTTCTAAAATTTCTTAAAAAAGACATAGAAATTCCTACATATTTGAAGCCAATAAAGAAATTACCTGAGACAATTACTTTAAAATACTTAGAAAAAACAGTAATACCAGTGATTGAAAATACTGCACATAATGTATTAAAAACAAAAACAATTCTTTACTTTTTATTCTATACAGGAATTCGTGTCAGTGAGATTGATTATATAAAAAGAGACCATATTGACTTTAAAAAAAGAGAGATAAAAATTTATATTCCGAAAAAGAAAGAAGAAAGAATAATTACTCTTTCAAAAATTATTAAAAAATTATTACAAGGGTATTTTGCAAGTGAAAAGGAAATAACCAATGCCTTTAATATAAATTCTGACGCTGTTAAAAAATACTTTAACAGGATAAAAAAACATTTTAAAGAAATAAATTTTTCCCCACATTTGTTCAGAAAAGGATGTGCCAATCATTATTACCAAAAAGGTGTGAAAATTGAGGTTATACAAGAGATGTTAGGACATTCAAGTATAGAGACCACTAAAAGATATATACGCATAGATAAGGATACTATACATAAAGCTCAAGATGAAGCTGATGAAGGAGAGAAAATTGTATCATGTATAGATGGAAGAAATTTTAAAGAATATCCGCAAGAATTCAATGATAAACTTAAAGCTAAAATCCGTAAACAAGATGATTACACTTGTCAGAATTGTAGTATGACAGAAAAAGAACATTTAAAGAAATATAATAAATCATTAGAAATTCATCACATTGATTATAATAAGAAAAATTGTAAAGAAGAAAATCTAATTACTTTGTGTCAAGAATGTAATTATAAAACAAATTTTAATAAAGAGTATTGGAATAAATTTTATATTAAAATAAAGAAGGAGGTGGATTAAAATGATAGAAAGAGGAGAATTCAAAGGAAATCCAATTCTGAAACTAAAGAGAAATGAGGAAGACAGATATCCATTTTCATTTGGATTAGGTAAAGCCAGATTGATATTAGACAACATTGAAGAAGTAAAGAAGTTTGTAGAAGATAATAATAAGTAATACTATATATAATAGATATTATATCAATACTAATTATAAAGATATATTATATACTCTTATTCTTATCTTACTCTTTCTCTAAGAAGAGAAAGAGAGAAAGCTTACGCTTTCATACACCTGCTTAAATTTTAAAAGAACCTTGTTCTTTGAAGTTAGTAGTAATAGACCACAACATATAGTGGTGATAGGGTTTGGATATACAAGATATAGTATATAAAGGGATTTTAGTTGATTTATTCTATAATTTTTCTATATATAGTATAAGATAAAAAAGCCCATACAACATATGGTATAGAGTGAAAATAAATTGAAAATAAGTTCCATTCTGCTTGACTTCAGGGCTTTTTATGTGTTATAATAGAGATAGAGGGGCACATACGGGGTTGGACATAAAAGTAAGGAGAAATAATGGGAAAGAGTTCAGATACAAGACCTTGTAGAAAGAGATATACTGCGGAACAGAGATGGGCTAAAAATAAGCTCCGTAAAATAAAGAAATTATATAAAAAACATTTCAATTACTCTAAAAATAGAAAGGGAAGGGATTTGAAATTATCTAAGAAAGTTAATTCACATAAAAAGTATTTTTTTGAGAAATACCCAAATGTGGATTCTTTTTTGTCTATTCATAAATTTAAAAAACCTAAACCAAAAAGAGAAGAGCTTGTTCGCACTAGTAATATTCCTGAGAGGTTTAGAAAATGAATAAATATAATTGCAGTATAGGTAAAGCATATTCTGTTAAAGAAAAAGTATCTGGCTTAAAGTTTAGGGCAGGGATGTTAAATCTTATTAATCCTATCTTATGGCTAAAGGATTTATCCAGTTTATTTAACATTCGGAAGATTATTATTGGGGGAATTATTATAGGATTAATTTTTGGAATTGGTTATTGGAAAGGTATAAAAAACAAACCAGTCTTTGTAGATTTTAATAGAGGTAAAGAAATTATTATAAAACTAACTGATGGAGATATACTGCATATTAACAAAGAAGGATTAATTTCTTATAGAGATAAAGATGGTAAAATACTTAAAAAGATTACAGTTGCTGATATTCCTGGATTAAAGAAAAAACTTTCTGCTTTTGGATTTATGCTAAAACCTATAGCAGTTGTTGGTATTGGAGGGGGAGTGGGGGGAATTGAACCAGAAGGAGGAATTGGAGTTTCATTCCTTCGTTGGTTAAGATGGAGAGCCGAGACATTTATTACAAATCGTGGCATTTATTTAGGTGCAAGTTATAAATTAGACCAGATAAAACTTGAGAATAGTGGAATAGGAATTGCAATAGGCAAAGGATTTGAAGGAGATAATAGAGCATTAATTTATTTTAGAGTAGAATTTTAAGGAGATTAAATAATGAGTAAAAATGATATTCTTAACAAGTATGAAAATTTTCAAGCATATTGGGATTTAATTAATAATATAGATGCTTTATGTGAGGAATCTATAGATAGTGGATTACTTTATGGAGACGATATTATTTCTGCTTTAGATAGAGTTAAAACAGCAAAAACAGTGGAGCATATAGAGTATAGATTTAATTTAGAAACTGATTTAGAAGAAGATGATAATGAGGGTGAAGGATGGAAAGAAGGACAAAATGAATAAAGAATATTTATTAGATTCCTTATGGAAACTGCGAAATGAGGGAGATTATCAATATTCTCTTGAGGAGGTTGGTAGATTATTAGCTGAATATATTGATGATGAAGAAATTACTGACGCTGTGAATGATGTGATAGTAAAATGAGAAAAAAAGATATTCAACTGTTCTCTGAAGCAATTCATAATGTAAAAAAAATAGTAGCAGAAATTAAACAAGAAAGAAAAGAACAACAACAGAAAGACAATAAAAGGATTAAAGAATTGTTAGTAGTAGTAGATGAACTTTATGAATTGTTTGATGATTTAACAAATGGAAAAAAGGAGAGTGAAGAATAATGAAAAATAAAGTAAAGATAAATGAACAAATTTATATAGAGTTATATAATACAGGAAAAACTGCATATGAACTTGCACAAATTTTTAAATGTGCTGAACGAACAGTTGAACGTTATGAAAATGCTTTAAGAAAACAAGGGAAAATTAACTATAGAAAAAGAGTTTCAAAAAAGAAAGAAAAAACTCATTTTAAACAAGTAGAAATTTTAGAGCAAACAAAAATTTATTTAGACAGTGCTAAAGAAGCTATTAATAAAAATGTAGACATCTATAAAAATATTCCTTTAAAAGTTAAATGGAATAAACATAAACAAACAGAGGATTTGGCTTTAGTTTGGGGAGATATGCACACTGGAATGATAAACCGCCATCCTCTTAGTAAAAAGATTACTTATAATGAAGCTATTCAGGAGAAAGAATTAGGCAATCTTTTAAGAGGAATAATTAGATTTCATCAATTATATAAACCTTCTTACAATTTGGAAACTTTTTATATCTTTGATGTTGGAGACCAGATAACTAACAATAGAATTTATGAAGGGCAAATGGCAGAGATTACTTGTGGAGTGGGTCAGCAGATAATTAAAACTTTGAATTATCAAAGTGATTTTATTAAAAGAATTTTAGAGATTTTTCCAAGAGTAGTTGTAATGAAAGTGGCAGGGAATCATGGTCGCACAACTGCTAAACCAATTAGTGAAAATGCAACTGATAATTTTGAATATCTATTAGGACAATTATTAGCAGAACGTTTTAAAGACAATAAAAGAGTTGAAATAATTACTCCTGAAAGTTATACTCATACTGTTGAAATTTATGGGCATAAATATTTGATGACTCATGGCAACATTGTTCGTGGAGGAACTCTTAATAGTATAGAAAAAGCTATTAAAGATATTGCAAGTTTAGCTTATCAGGAATTTTATAATTTAGTTATCATAGGACATTTTCATACTTCTTTAAAGTTAAGAATTACACCTGAAACCAACTTGCTTGTGAATGGTTGTTTTATTAAGTATGATGATTATGCTTATCAGAAATTGCATAAGTTTTCTTCACCTACTCAGTATTTATTTAACATTTCTAAAAAGTCAGCCATGCACAATCTACAAGAGATTGACCTTCTTTGGGAATAAAAAAATGAATAAAAATTATTCCAAAAATAAACATTGTGAATGTGGAAAATTAATTTCTGATTATGCAGAAAGATGTAAATCTTGTGCAATGAAAAAATGGATTAAAGAAAATGGTAATCCTATGTCTGGAGTTCATAGATTTGGCAAAGATGCTCCTGGATGGAAAAACGGGGAAATAAAGCGAAGAGGATATGTTTTAATCTATTCGTCTAATCATCCTAATAGAAATACTTTGAATTATGTAAAACGTTCTCGTTTGGTGATGGAAAATATTTTAAATAGATATTTGATTTCTGAAGAAATTGTCCATCATAAAAATGAAATAAGAGATGATGATAGACCAGAGAATTTAAGGTTATTTAGAAATAGAGGAGAACATATTAGATACCATAATTCAATAAGAAAAAAAGGAAATAGATTTATTGTGGGAGTAAAATGAACGAAAAATGTAATGAATTAAGAACTGAAAATTTAGGTAAAGTAGTTATATCAGTTAATGGTTTAAGGCTTATGGCAAGAAATTTAAAGAAAAGATATAAAACTGAAGGTAATGTTGAAGTTAAGTGTTATCTTACTAAATGGAGAGAAAAGGGAGAAATAAAAAAGACATTAGGGATTGAGGTAAAATAAAATGACAACAATACCAGTAGGCAAAATTGTGTATTTGATTGGAATGACAGTGGGCATGTTTTTGATTTTTGATAAAGATATGGCAGTTAATCTTAATTTTTTAACACCTACTTTTATTTGTTTTCTTTTAGTCATTACAGGAAAATAAGGAGGAATGGAATTATGTCATGTGATAAAAATACATTAAATTTTAGTGAAGTTGACGCTACTATTAAAGTATTAGAGGAATTGTGTGTTCCTTATAGTTTAACAATATTAGGTAGAGTAATGGGACACGGATTAAATGATGATATGGGTGAAAGCTCAAAATATTATCCTATGAGAAAATTACGATATAAAGGTTTAACTATGCTTGAACAAATACATAGAACAAGAGATTGCGACTCTGATGATGTAATTATTTCTCGTAAATTTACACCAATGATAATCCCTAAAGATTGGAAGATAGAAGTAATAGAACCTGAAGATACGGAGGAATAATAATGCCATATATAAAAGTCGAAGATAGAAAACGGATTGTAGATACAGTTGAAAAAGGAGATAGGAATAGAATAGAAGCAGTTGCAGATAGAATAAAGTCAGAAGGAGATTTAAATTACGTTATTACTTACTTATGTCATCTGTTTATTAAAGCTAAAGGAAAGAGATACGCTACTTTGAATACTGTTGTGGGAGTATTAGAATGTGCGAAACAGGAACTCTATAGAAGAGTAATAGCACCTTACGAAAATTTGAAGATAGAATCTAATGGAGATGTGGAATGAGTAAAAGAATAATTTATAGATGTAATTCTTGCAATAGACACTGCAAAATAGAAATTGAATCTTTTTGGAATTTTGGTGCAAAAGAACAAACATTGCTTTGTCCAGATAATTTTGTAAGTCAAGGTAAATCAGCACCAATTATTCCTGTTCCTAAATGGGTAAAAGTTAAATTGGTTGAAATAGAATGTTAGTAAAAATTTTAGCTTATTGCCAACCATTTACAGTTATAGTATTTCTTATTTCAGGAATTATAAACTTACTCCTAAAAAATTGGCAGTTTGGCATAATGTCCATGTCTTTAGCTATTTTTAATTTGATGTGTTTTTATGGGCATTGTATTTTTAAATAAAATGATTAAAATAATTATTTTAATATTATTAATTATACGCTGGTTGTGGGTTGAATGGAAATTCTTTTGTTTGGATAGCACATATAAAGGATAAATTATGGCTAACGGAAAATTTTCTGCTTTCTTAGCAAACTTAATAAGAGTAGGAATACTTATTTTAATAGGAGATTTAATTTATCATCTTTATTTAATAGCTGAAAGATTAACAGAAGTAAATACTCAACTTGCAATTTTGATTAAAATTATGAAATTATTGGGAAGAAAGATAGGAGTTGAATTATAATGATTGAAAAAAAAGTAAAATACATAACTTATTTAGCAGGATTTATTGAATCCAAACCTCTAAAAGCAGGAGATTGGAGAAAAGAAATTCTTGAAAAATTAAATTCTCCAGACTTATTAATTTATTGTCCTATTCATTATGAAGCTAAAAAAACAGGAAGACCTACTGGAGAACATATTAAATATGTTGCTGGCTTAAAACAAGCAGGACATTGGGATAAATTTGGAGAAGAGATGGGAAAGATTTGGTGGGGAGATGTAAAACCAGGGGTTAGTAGATATGAAGTGATTAGACAATTTAAGTATAGAAGTTTAATTGATGGAAATACAGAAAAAGATTTAGGATATTGGGGAGATTTTGAAGCAGTTGCACGTAGTTCATTTATACTTTTAAATTACAATAATGAAATTCCTACTTGGGGAACTCCTGCTGAAGCAATTGTAGCTTTCTTTTTAAATATTCCAATTTATGTTATAAGTAATGTTACTAAAACGGAAATGAATTCTTCTTTACTTTGGTGGTCTAATGAAACAAATGGACAGGTTTTTTACTCTTTGAATGAGTGTGTTAAGGCAATAAAAGAGAAATACAATCTTAAAATAACTGAAGAAGAAAAAGTAGTAGAAAAACCTAAAGAAGAAAAGAAAGAGGAGAAAAAAGAGAAATGAGGAAATTTAATTCGGGAGCTACTCGTGATGAAGATAACACAAAATTAGATTTAGAGGGCTTCTTATCACCTTTAGTTCTTGAGAGGTATGGTCAATACATGCACAAACATAGAAAACAAGCTGATGGACAATTAAGGGATAGTGATAACTGGAAAAAAGGAATTCCCTTAGAAGCTTATATTAAGTCAGCATTTAGGCACTTTATAGACTGGTGGAAGGAACATAGGGGGTTAAAAAGTAGAGAGGGATTAGAGGATGCTTTATGTGCTTTG
>Ga0222679_1000222_pt1 | contig 23535 bp, 35 predicted proteins | sample AntAcemetagen939_FD_179843 | JGI IMG/M metagenome (GOLD analysis project Ga0222679, IMG submission 179843) | Saline water microbial communities from Ace Lake, Antarctica - #939 | ecosystem: Environmental > Aquatic > Non-marine Saline and Alkaline > Saline | place: Antarctica: Ace Lake...
TAACCTGCCAGGCATCTCTCCAATCAGCGATAACCCGCTCCAACCGACAGGTGGGGGCATTTCATCATAGACTACAATACCATCTTCATACAACGGGCAAGCAGCACAACCCTCAAATTCTTTTGACTCGATGAAATTCATTAGTCAACCTTTAGAAGACGTTGTAAAGCTTCGTTTTCGTCTTTGAATACATCTAGAAGACGTTGTAAAGCTTCGTTTTCGTCTTTGAATACATCTATATCTAGATGCAATTGGATATTTTCTTCGGCCATCTTAATAAAACCGCTTCGCGTACTATCGATTAACTTGCGTAAACAAATTATTTCTGCATTAAGACTCCCAATAATTGGATCTCCGTCTTTGAAAACTATACCAGGATAGACTGTCATTTTTGCACCCCTCGGTACTCCTTCAAAATTTTGCGCAACTCCATGAGGCAACCAATAGCATATTCCATATCTTTATCGCCACGACGTTGCCCAAACCAAACCCAAAAAGGATTAAATGGTGGTTTTGACACTTCGGTAAGGCCTTCGAAGATAACATCTAGCAATTCAAGATTTCGCGGAGATAAAAATTCGCGCAAGCGCCCTATAGTCTGAAATAAACCCACAATCTGAACCTTTCAATAAAAAATACTACTGGCGGGGCTTCCCAATCCCGCTCCTCGGCCTTTTGTCGGAAACGTTTTACGTTTCAAGGCAGCTCCGTCCTCCCAAACCAGGCAATCCTGTCTTTGCCTCAGTAGTATGAAAAAGCCTACTTATCTGCGAGCGCCACTGCGTCGTTTTGGCGCCGGCTTTTTCTCTTCCTCTTCGGCAATAATGGACTCAATATTGCGCATGTTGATGTAATCGCCATTCTGAATAAGATCAACCTTGAATACCAACCCCTCAATATCCTGCGGGTTACCGTCATCACTCAGGCAATCATCAGAAGCACCCATCTTGCGCAAGTCCAGCTTGGTGTAACCCACACGGGCCTTACTCAGGGCCATGTAAGGCGAGTACTTACGGCCTACCCACGTTTCATCAGTGGCTTCCAAGATTTCACAGATCGGAATGATATACAAATCACCGCTCTTATTCTCAGTCGGCCCTTTCAGTTCGATAACTTCCATTGTGTAAGAACCGACTGGCGGATTTTGAAAGCCACCTTCTTGCTCTCCCACATCACCCATAGCAAATCCCCACGTTGCATCTTGACTCATTTTGTTTTCTCCTGGTTGTTGAGCGATTTTGCTCAAACTTTGTCTATAACACTTCTACTTCGTTAACACTCTGTTACTCTGCGATTCACTTCCTCCTTCTTCTACTTCTTCACGCGACCGCCACCCCATTAAGGAGGCTAATTCGTTGTAGTCGGCTGGTATTTGATTAGGAAACTTTGCTACTATTTCGCCATCGCCCTTGATTTTACACGTCCAGATGCCTTGAGACTTCAAGCGCACTGTGTATTGTTTGCCGGCAGCTTTCATATCCTTGCATACAGCCTCGAGCATCATAGTGGGAAATGCCTTGAACATCTTCTTGACGGCTTTACCCGACATGAAAATGTCGCCATAAACTTCATCGCCAACCACTGTTATCTCGGAGTGAGCTATCCAAATGATGTGCGGAGACAATTTATGCAAGCCAGTAAGCATGCGCTGGAAGATGCTTGTATACACACTCCACCGTTTGAATTTATAAGCATCCTTCTTTTCAATATCGATGTCCGCGGAGATACCCAAATCCTGTTGAATCATCAATTGGATAGCCGTAAGGTTATCAATAACTAGCGTATTGCACACCAAATCGCCGCTATCAATAGCTTTACCTAGCAAACCCATTTGCACTTCAAGTTCCTCAATGGTATCAAACATAATAACCGGCAAATCCATATGCGCCAATGCTACCATTTCAGTCTCGGCAATCGTGGGCACCAGAAATACCGGGTTAGGCCAGGTACTTGCCCACGTAGTTTTACCGGCGCCGGGTTCCCCATAGAGCAGGACAGACACCTTCTCACCCGAAAAATCCTGAGTGGATTTAAGATTCAGTGTTTTCTTCGCCATTTTATTCTTCTTCCTCGTGCACAAACCAAATAGTGATAATAAGGCGTCCGTAATCTTCGCCATCACTTTCGTCCACACTTTGTTGTATATTTACAACGTGCCTACCCGCATCCTGCATATCTACAAGTGCGCTATTAATATCATTTTCTAAAGCATCATAACTGCCATTCTTATAGCCACCAGTAAAAATTAGACACCCCAAATCTGCTGGGGCTAACCACATAGGCGATACAGGTTGATTTAAAGGTACTCCATTCATTTTGATTCCTCTTCTTCATCCAACACAGCTATGATGTTTTCATATTTCACTAAAAAGAATTGACCATCATCGCCCATATCCACTGCTTCATACATAATAGAAGCATCTGGTTTAACAATAACAGTCACACCTTCCAAAGCCCTTTCAGGTTCCTGTGAAGCATAACCGTGCTTAGGATTACGTACAACTTCTCCTATAACAGTAGATAACTTTTTCTGAACTGCTTCGGGAAGCACAATGCCGGCATCAGTGGTCTTTTCTTTTGGCTTCAGCAGTTTAATTAAGTAATAATCATGCAATGGTTGAATGTTCATTGTCTATCCTTTCGTTCCGTACACTCTATCGGGGTCAGTGGATGATTTTTCAAACATTATTGGATCAGTGAATGGCTTAGGTTTCGGGCCATCATAAGCATCGAGAAGAGCTTGAAGGGTAGACCTCAACATCCTTGATTTGGTCATCTCCTCCATCAAATTTGTTCTTACTTCATCTAATTGAACTTCGCTATACTCTAAAGCGTCTTGAAGATGCTCTGACTTAGTGTTATCAGTGAAGGCGCATTTTTCAAGCATCTTTTGCTGTAATTCTTTTTGCAATTTCTGAATATGATTTATATTATCCGAAGTAGCCTCATATTCTGCACTTAAAAGAACTTCAAGATCTAAAATACGCTGAGCTTTTGCAGCACAATCTACGCGCATATCCTGAATTGACGTTTTCTGCGTAACAATACGCCTTTCAAGCAACTCTATGTCTTGCTCCAGTACTTTTTTAGTCTTCTCAGTCATTAGTAATCTCCCCTTACTTTTTTAGTCCATCCAAACCAGGATTTACCCAGAGATGAACAATGTTCATGCGCTTCGCACGGTTTCATCCATTGTGTACAAGCAGCTCCACGGCGCCTCGGCCAACGGCGAGATGAGACACAGTGCAGCATATCTGATTGTAAATCCACCATATCTCTGGCCCAGTCCTTCATAGCTGGCAACGAAATAGGCACCCACTCTGTGGGATACTCACGCACACCCTTCTTGATGCACAAATCCACGCGAAAACCTTTTAATGGGCCATGCTTCTTTCTCAATTCGCTCTTTTCCCAGCACCAAATCTGACCCAAGAACTGTGGATCCAATCGATAAGACATCAATAGTGTTTCTGAATACCTACCCGCTGTCTTATGTTCATCAACGCAAGGCCCTTTTAACTTATCAGACCACATGATGCGGTCAAACCGCGTAGAGTATGGAAAATCGCCCACCGCAGTAGCCAAATTCTCAACGTACATAGTAGAGCTTCGCGTATCTTCAGACGTTCCAGGACCTTTAACAGTAAGCCAACCCTCCAAAAACCGACGTACTTGTGAAGCAGTAGCCGGCGCAATCTTCTCAGCTGCATCTACTATGGAGAACATGGCATTGATACAATTGTCATCAATCACAGTTTGCTTTACTTTGGATACCTTCTTACCATGAGCATCCACATACTTCAAATGCTCGGTATAATACCGTGCTAACCCTTCATGATACAAACCGCCAAGCTCAAGGGCTTCCCGCAAAGAGTCAAATCGAGAATGGTCTGGAGTGATCTTCATACGTTTAACATGATGCAAATAAAACAAGTAAGGGCAATTCTTAAAATCAGCCCAATACGAACTTCCAGTCGGAGATGGCCCACCTATCCTATCCTTTTTAGGTAAACACTCTTCCCAAGAATGAGCATCACACTTGAAAACGTCTCCCCAAGAGGTTGTGGAGGGGTCGTTCACAGAATGTACTCCAAAGCAAGAATACCAGTACAATTTCCATTAAACGGTCCCGCAATAGAATTACCACAAACCGCCCACCACCCACAATGCCCTCCGCCGGTAATCTCGACTACCTGATCGCCAGCATCAGCATCACCATCAGAATCCATATCACTATCGCTGTCTGAGTCACCACCGTCAAACGTAAAATCAGTATAAAATGGGGCTCTAGGGGTGCAAGAACACGCCAAGGCACTCAGGCCAAAAAGCAAGATTAAAGTTTTCATTAGTTTCCTCCCATGGTTTTTTACTTCGACTTCACTTTCACTTCGCAACTTCCGATAAAACCAAGCTTACAGCCCCCAAAAGCTTTTGTCAACTTTATTTTTACCACCTCATTTTTTTGCTCTAGCGCCTCTGCTTTAGTAAATTCCATCGTCTAACAGCCTCATCGTATAAAGCGTATAGGTCAGGGCGCAGGGTTTTATACTCTTCGCGCAAATCTTGCTCTTCGTATGTGGGTGTTTTATTAAGCGTTGGCAAAGGTTTATCTAAAGGTTGCCCAATCCACTCGCCAACTAAAGACATAAAAGCGCCCAGGTTTCCTCATGGAATTGGCCTTCTCTCGAGTTTGATACAAATATGATTATTGTCCAGGTTATCCCTGCCTGGATATGTAAAGTAATTAGGTTGTTGAATCAAAGACACATCATTATCAGCACAAGCAATCGATAATATAGGCATATCATGCCGATGACCAATTACTCGCTTATCGTCAGATACAAATCCTTGCTTTGGACTCCAATGACCGATAAGGGCACCACTATGTACATGTTTCCAATAATAAGCCCAAATGTCATTTGTCCGGGGGTGCAAGAAATCCAGGGCAAAGACACCGCCTTGAACCAATGGAACGCTCATCAAACTTTCTCGAGTCTTACCCAACAACACCAAAGCAGCATCGGAACATAAGAAACCGCAATGCTCTAAATCACATTGCCAAAACAAATTACCCCGTTCCTCCAGCAATTCCCAGAAGCCTTCCCAACCTGCCATCATATACATTGAGGTGTCTAACCAAAGTATCTTTTTAAAGCCCATATCCCTGGCGGCTTTGATGGCGTAAGCTTTGAATGCGTAAGGAACAGCCTGATGAGGCGGACTACCGGGAGGTAGAAACCCTTGCCAGTTCAACATGGCAACACCATCGCCCCATTCCTTGACCGAATTTGCCAATCTTTGCTGGCCGGCTAAGAAGTGAGCTGCGGTGGCTACCGTAACTATACAAGCGTCTTTGGGCGGTTTACTCATAAATCAGTGAATCTTTTTGATGCCTTCGCCAAATTTCTTTTCGCTCAGCTTCTTATCCACAGTGCGTGATAGTAAGATGCCTCCAGGGATTCCTTGACGCATGGCTACATAGAAACAATCTGTTTGAGATTCTATTTGTTCTAGTGTAACTTCTCCACGATCTAGCGCAGCGGCAGCACCCATACCGATAATGGCGCCAAAAACAGTGGCAAGCTCAGGTATATTTGCCGGCTGGTTGTTGAAATCTTCAGGAATTAGCTGCGTCATAAACGTAATGGTCTGGTGGATGACGTTTTGCGCCAACGTTTCGGGGTTGCCCTTCATGGATGACCGTTCGAAACGGTCTGTCAGCGTCTTTAAAGCGCCGCCATAAATCGCTTCACCTCGAGGTGTGTTAACTGTGTATGTTTCAGGATATTCAAGAATTTCGGGGCCTAAATTAAGTTCATCTGTAGGATTGACGGGCTCATTGGGCATTTTGATTCGTTTACGGCTCATGTTATTACCTTTTCGTTATTCGTTATAACTAAACCAATGAATTAACTTACGCCACCAACGACGTAACCAAGTCCTTTTTGGTTTCTGCCAATCACCTGGGGGTCTTTTCCTTGGGCCGCTTAAATGTAACGTCCAACTACATGTAGCAGAGTCAAACTTCATCATTCCAAAACCTTTTCGGCTATGCGTTTCATGAAATCTGCATCGGTTTCTATTTCGTTGCTTAACAATACACTCATTTGGTCGCTTTGACCATCTTTTCCTAAAATTCTTTCGGCTTCTGCCGCTTTATCTAGCAAAATAGTGGCTACGGCCTCATCAATCGTGCCAGGCACAGTTAAATATAATGTCAAACAAGATTCATTTTTTTGACCAAAACGCCACGTCCTAGCTTCAGCTTGTTGCATTTGTAAAGGTGCATAGTCTATCTCCAAAAAAATCGAAAGTCCACAAGTGGTAAATGAAACGGCTGTGGAGGCTGCGCCGATGGAGGCAATCAAAACTTTGGGTTTATCTGGTAAGTGATCTCCATGTTTCCACTCTCGGGCTATCAAATCGCGCTTCTTCTGGGAGGTGCGCCCTAGAATTATGTCGATTTCAACATCTTCATCCTCCAAGGCTTCCTGTAAAGCCTTAGCAACGCTGTCGTGCCAGATCCATAATACGCAGCGGCGCCACTTTGGAAGAAGAGTTTTCAGCTGTTCAATGGCTTCAGGAACCTTCAAAATTCCAAACTCCTGTCTCATCGCCGTCATCCAAGCCAAATGTTGACCACCATCTTCATGCTGTGCCGATAGCTCACCCGTTCTTCTGACCACTTCAGCCAAGACAGCTGGCTCTAATTTAACAGGAATTGACTCACGTTTGAGCGGAACTTTATCTCCGGGTGGGCGCTTGATGATAACTTCACTCAGGCGTCGTCCAAGGCGTCTAACAGCCTCCTCAGTGGGCGTGCCGTCTTCCCAGCCATACTCCCCTCTGGTAGCGGCACAATAAGCCTGACGCCAATCAAATTGGCTTCCCCAAGCGCCAGGAGAGGCAGCATCGAGGAGAGGCCACAACGAAGCCAAGCGATTTCTGATGGGTGTGGCGGTTATCAACACTCGTTTTTTGGCGTGAACCTTACGAAAAGCCGCAGCCCAATTGAGCTTTTTCTTCTGCAAGTAATGGGCTTCGTCAGCAATTAACGTGCAAGTGTTAGACATTGGACCTAAATCACAAAAGTATGGAAGCCATTTTGCGGCGTTTGCATACCCGATTATCCAAGCATCGGGTGGGTCTTCTTGCAAAAAAGCCTTAACTTCACTGAATTTTGCGGGCGGCGCCCCCTCGAGTAATCGCCAAGAAAGGCCAGCATAATCAAATTCATCCTCCCAAACACTGTAAGCAGTCTTCGGGCAGACCACCATATATGGCGTATCGCCGCCTGCGATGACTGTTCTGGTCTTGCCGGCGCCAAGAGGATTCGCAAGAAGGATAGCGTGACGCTCTTGGATCCACCGCGCATCATCTTTTTGCGAGCGAAAAAGCTCTTCCCACCAATAATGTGCAACTTCTGGAGCCCCAGTCACCATAGATACGTCTGGAGTAACATTGATAAGTGGAAGATGTGTCCTATGTAGAGTAATTCTAAGGGGTTCCTCGATGATTCGAATGCCAGGTTCCCCTTTTAAAACAGGTAAAAATTCTCTGGCAAAGTCATCTTTGATGATAAACCACGAGTTTCCAACATGTTGAATGTCGTCCATAGAAAAGCCTTACCACGTAAGGGTTTGACTTGTCAAATTTATTTTTCTTTTATAAAAGGAGCAGAAAAACTTGACGTATGGCGCCACGTTTGTTAAAAAGGCACCAACCATGAAACATGAAAACTGTACAAATCCGGCACCTAAACAACCTTGGCAAGTGGACGACAACATCGCTCTAGAGTGCATTCCTAAAGAAGGATGGATTAGAGAGATGGTGGATTACATGATAGAGTGCACAGATGCGCCTGTGTGGTTTCATTTAGGCGCTGTTTTAACCACTTTGTCTACTGCCGCAGGTCAAGCTGAACTACTAATTACACGTCAAGACGATACAACTAGTCGTTTAGGCTTTCAACTTTGGTCAGTAATCATTGGGCAATCAGGAACTAGAAAGAGCCAATCTAGTAATATTGCTGTTAGAATACTGAATAATGCTAGTATGACTAATAATAATCCATCGTTAATACTACCGGCTGATGGTAGTGTAGAAGGATTACACGATGCTCTTGCTGAAGAGAAACGCGGCGGTGTTGGACTTTATTACCCAGGTGAATTAAGACAATTATTTGATATGTATAAGCGTAATTACTCAAAAAGTATGATAACATGGTTTTTGAGAACTTATGAACGCATGCCTATGGATCGCGCTTTAGTCAAGAAAAAAGGTGAAGGCACTGAAAAAAGTGCCTCCACTGATATAGCTAGATTGATTTTAACTCCTAGCCTATCTATATTAGGAACTACTCCACCCACTACTTTACAAAATAATACTGATAAAGAGTCTTGGAGTTCAGGATTTTTACCTCGTTTTTTGTTCTGGGGTGCAAGAAGGACAAAGTACATGGAGCTATCGGGGCAGATTTTAGAGCGGGAAGCTATATTGTGTGAGTGGCTAAAGAGAATCATAGTAAGGCAAAAGCCTACAATTATAATACCTTATGAGTTAGCTCAGCCTATTTTAAAATGGATAAGAAAGAATGTTGAGGATAAAGGAGTTGCGGCACAACCTGAGATTTTCTCTACGCTTAACCGTTTACAAGACAAAGCGTTTCAAATTGCTGGTTTAATGTGTATCGCAAGACATCAGAGCATTTGTAAGGGGACTATCGTAGTGGACGAAGAGGATATTAAGTATGCTATAAGAGTGCTAGAGGCTATGTACGGCACTTTTTGGGCCTTGTTTACAGAGGTAAGCGGTACACCTGAAGGTACGCAAGAGAAATCGTTGCTGCGCTTCTTAGACGATCAACCAGACTGCTCTAGAAAAGAGATTGGCGAAGCTTTAGGGGATATAACGCCTACCACTTTATATCGTATGTTACGTCAATTGGTGCAAGAAGGCGTAATTATTGAAGTAAAGAAAGCTAGGGCAGGTCGTGGGCGCCGCGAAAGTCTGTATAGCCTCAGTAAAGAACCTTTTTAATTGATTTCAAACCCCTATTTGATTTCAATAAGTGAAATTTTTAAAACCTCAATGATTACGCATTTTATTTCATTGATTTCATTTATTTCACACTTTAACGGCGCAAAGCACGCGCTGCGCACTTAGACACACTTAAACCTACATAACCTACACAAACATTCATATACTTACATATACGTTCATGTGGTTACATAAACTTACATAGAATGAAAATGTGTATGCCCTACACATGGTGAAATAAAAGAATTAAATAAGAAGAAGAAGAAGAAGAAGAAGAAGAAGATAGATTATTACTAGGGTTTTCCGCCTCGATTTTTCATTTAATTAATTTCATATTTAATTTTTGGGGACAAAATCAAATAGGTGTTTGAAATTAAATAATAGTTAAGTATTTGTTTTTATTAACTTCTATAAAAGCGGTAATTGGCTATATGCTTTGGTATTATAACCTGTTCTAATCTGAAGGGTGGGTCATTATTGACTTCATTTTTAGCTCTATTTTTAGTTAGGTGGGTCAAACATGACTTCATTTTCTTCTTAATAGGTCGTTTTTGACTTCATTTTATACAAATGGCCTTTAATAGACCTCATTTTTCTTTAAGTGAAGTAAACTAACCCCAGGGATGAGTTATTTCTACCTCACTCACTTTTTTATGCTCCCTAAAAATAAATGAAGAAAGAACTTGACAAACGAAATAAAGAGTCATATAACTCTCTTGCTGGTGGTTGCTTTATGGGTTCCTCATGCATTACCATTATCACCAGCCGGTACGTCTCTCGGGACACAAAGTGTGAGGAACCCGCTTTTCAGTTTCTTTTTAGAAACTGGAAAATTTTTAGGCTTAAGCCAGTGCGGAGGTGCGTCTTGAATCAGGTTTGTGTGTTTATTCGGCAATTTGATGGTGACGAAGCGCCTAATATTGTTAACGATTCTGATTTGCCCGAGGCGTTTACTGTTTTCGACATCCCTTTCATCGAAGTTATTGGGCCTGCTACCACTACTGAAGTAGTTGCAGAAAGACTCCCATTAGGCGAAGTAGAGGGTATTGAGATAACGCGAGATCGTTTTGGTTGTGTGTATGCTGGAAATACGCGCTTGTCTGCAAAGGTATGGGCAGAGATTGATGGTGATTTTTTGTTAGTAAGGCCACTTGAGGCTGCTACACCATCTTTAGAAAGCGGAATTTCAAGGTTGTGGCGCCGAATATGGCGTAAAGATTGCGCTCATTGCCAAATCTTTGACCACGAAGAGGGTATAAAATGGCGTCACCAAAAAACTCACAAATTTGATGATGGTTCTACTTGTGAAATGTGGAACGATGTCATGGCGATAACCGCTAAAGATTGTGATGTTGCTGTTATTTCTGATGACTATATTGGTTATTGTCGAACACGCGAAGCCATTGTGGATGGGCGTAACAGACCTTGCCGAGAGTTTAAAAGATGAAGAATCCCTACAAAAAAGGCCAGGGCATCCTTCTTACGCAAGAGCAGTTACTTGAGCGGCGTAAAAAAGTGGCTCGCGGTGACGAAAAAGAGCCTATCATCGTTTTGCCAGAAGGTAATGACGCCAATGCGATAGCTAATACTAAGTATTTGTGTATGGAATGTGCTAATTTTGATATTGCGGCTTGTCAAAATGCTATATTTGACCAAAAATTTTGGCAACGTATGGTGAATGATGAAAAATATAGGGTTGAGTGGTTTGAGCATAATGCAACTTACGGTTTTTGTAAGATGATTGGTGAGCATCGGGTTAAACCAGCAACTTCAAAATGTACGATGGTTGCTTCCGATGAAGACTCTTCCCTTGAGGGAACACCGGCAGGCATCAAGCCGATCCCCTGTAAACACTTTGTTTTAAGGCGCACGAAGGGCTCCACTATGAGTATTTCGCGTTCTCACAAGCGAGATTTGGATAGAGAGTTTGATTAATGAAAATCATTCAAACAAATAAGCTTTGCCCCAAGTGTGAGCAGACTTTAAGTATTATCTTACAGGTGCCTTATTTTAGGCGAGTTAACAAAAAGAATGCTGTTAAGAACAAAAAGTCGTCTGTTTTGGATGCCACAGGCTTTATTTGCACGTTCTGTGATTCAAAATGGACACTAGATGAGGTTTTAGGGATGTAAGATGGGCAAGAAACGTCAAATTCACGCTGTTTATAGTAAAAGAAACGGTATACCGGATGCTACGTATCCTATAAATCACCAGGGCGATACGCTAGTACCCCTGCGTGGTGCATTGTTAGTGCGCCATATCCCAGCTAAAAAGAAGCGTATGGTGTGTCAAAAGTGCGGTTTGCCCTTCTGGAGCCTTGATGACACTAGGTTGTACTGTTTATTTTGTATGTCGTGGGTATCCAAAGAGGCTGATAAGCGTCGGCAGAACACACGTCTTAGGAACAAGGGGTGCAAGTCAGCTTGATTCATTCTATCAACATTCTCGATCTCCTTCGGTTTGGCTCTTTAGCTACGGCGATTATTTACGTACTCGAGCTTATTCAGTTTAGCTTCTTGGCTACCGCTGTTGCTTATGCAATCACAGGAACTAAGATAGGTTTCCCCTTGCGCGTAGTAGGTTTCCATGCTTTAAAGTGGTGTCCATTGCCATTATCAACGATTTTCTTTTGCCCTTCATGTAATGCATGGTGGCAAGGGTTAGCTATAGGTATTTTACTTGGCTGGGAGTGGCCGGGTGCTGTTCAGTTAGCGTTCTCCTCGTGCCTGTTAGCGGCAATTATGCAGCTACGGTATGGGCTCGCAGCTGACGATATGGATCAGATTAGGCTTCTGTTCCAGAAAAAGGTAGGCAGTGATGTCGAAAAAAGACGAAGAAGTAGGTAAGACGGTTCTGAGTGCAGTTAAATCAGCTATCAAAGAGACTGGTAGTGGTGGCAGCGAGCTTGTAGGTGCGGCTAAAAACCTCAACGATATGCTCGAGCAGGCCATACAGATGCAGCAAACCGTTGCGATTTCACTGTTTAGAGTTAATCAATTCACACGCCAGGAAGAATATCTATCACAAATTAACGACGTTCCGCCTGAGATGATACGGGATACAGGCATCGAACCTATCATCCAAAATTGGTCGGGTGGCGGAACTTACCGCGGGGTTATTCGTGCCGCAGGAATTCCTGATAAGAAATTTAATATCGTTATCGGCGGTGACCCTTTGGTCCCGCGTCCTTTGCGTACAAATCAGCCCGCTGGTGACGGCGGTTTGAATGGTTTATCTAGTACTGGCGCAGCTCCATTGAATGCGCCTTTTAATCAAGGCGGTGGGCAATTTATGGCCGGTCCGCAGTTTGGTGCTTATATGGGGATGGGTCAGAAGCTTTATGGCGGTGGCGAGAGCCAAGTAGCCATGATGCAGGCTAATCAGATTCAACAGCTTATCGCAACCCTCATGGCCTCAAAGGGCGGTGGAGGTGATTCTGATGCGGTTCAAATGGAGCGTGAGAAGAATCGCCAGATGGAAATGCAGCTGGCTGAAGAGAGGCGCCGTGCTGAACAGGATAAGTCAGATGCTCGGCATCGTGAAGAAATGGCTGAGATGCGCCGTGGCATAGAGGAGATTGCTAAGAAAGCTGGGCAGTCTAAAGAGGATCCAACGGTATCTATGATTAAAGCTATGGCGCCGGCTGCGGCGATTGCTTTGCCCTTGTTGATGGATAGTAAGACAAAAGCTGCTTTGGCTCAATCAGATATGGTCAAATCTATGCTTGGTACTCAGAAAGAGTCTTCTGATAAGTCACTCGGTATGATGGAATTGATGCTTAAACAGCCTACAGCGGAAGATAGGCAGGCAAAGCAGGCTGATACAGTAGCTAACCTCATGGGTAATACTATGCAGCTGATGGGTTCGTTCACGTCGCAGATGGCGTCGATGCAGGGCGATGGTGGCCCGCCGTGGCTTCAAGTGATAAGTAAATTGCTGGATGGGGTGACTGAAGTAGGCGCCAACATGTTTGCTGGTGGGATGCCCGTGCCTCAACAGGAAGTAGTGCAGGGGCAGACAACTGTGCAGGAGCCTTCGCCACAACAGCTTGATGCAGCAGAAGCTGCACAGCAGGCTAGGGCGGCTATGGAGGCTGCTGCTACACCTCCTGAAGGTGAGTCTGATGGAGCTATGGGAGGCCTTGAGGTTCCCCCAAGAGATTCATATCACCAGGGCTTGAAGCTAATTTTCGACTTGATTGAGAATAATGGTAGTCCGCATGAAGTGGCTTTTAGAATTTGGAAGGATGGCACATCTGATAATGTGACTTCCCTTGCGTGGTTCAAGCAGCCTGAGCACTTTACGTTCACGTTGTTAGGCGGTTTCGTGGATACGGGTCAAATGGATATCACAGAAGAGCGAGCGCGTGAGATTGCTGATGCTATCCAAGAGTATCACGATCACTTGAAAGAAGGCGGGACACCCGATGCTTACAGGCAGACATATGATATCCGTATCACGTTGCCTAAAAAGATAATGCGCGATCCTATGGATGGTAAGGACCAGCCTTTGATGGGTGAGCCCACTGAAGGTGGGCCAGTAATTGATATTGCTGAAGTAAAAGTTGTCGATGAAAAAGAGGCGGCTCCGCTTCCCAAAGGCCCGCAGACCGCGCCGCCCCCCATGAAACCCGAAGATGAAAAGCCAGTTGTAGTTGAAGGCCCACAAAATGAACCGCCTCCAACAGCGGCTGAAACGGTTAAAGAAGTAGAGAAAGTAGAGAATGTAATAAAAGACACTAAGAAAGATGCCGATTAATTTGACATCTCTCTTATAGTAGTCTAGTATCAGTTATTGTCTGTGGCTAACCTTTCTCTGCAGACTCTCTCATGGTTAGTCCCGCGGAATACATCTCCCCCCCCAGTGTTCCGCGGGACGTTTTATTTTATTAAGGTTGTTTTGAAACTCTATACTTTTTATACTCCGTCTCATGCTCTTCTTTATGAGAACTATTTCTTGCCTTCGTTACCACAAGAATTTGAGCTAATTGCACATGAGCACGATCAACAGTGCCTTACAGCTGTGTATCATTCGCAGGGGTGGCGTGAAACGGTCTTTAAGAAAATTGGTATATTGATAGACGCTTGCAAAGCTAATATGGGAGATTGCTTTGTGTTCTCTGATGTAGACGTTCAGTTCTTTTGGCCTTGTAAGCAAGTACTTCTCAATGAGCTTGGAGACTTCGATATAGCTTGCCAGTACGATTTACGTGGTCAGCACTGCGCCGGCTTCTTCATCTGTAGGGCTAACGCGGCTACCTTAGCTTTGTTTGAGAAAATGCGTGATGACTACGGTGTGAGTGACCAGCCGACGATGAATAAGCACATCTCAATGTGCAAAGCTAAGTTCTTATCGCATAAGTTTTACACGGTTGCACGTAGCTTGGATGGTCTATGGACTGGCCAGGATGTCGATGTGCCTGTAGACATTTTAATACATCACGCCAACTGGGTAGAGGGTGTCCAGGGTAAGGCGCGTCTGCTAGAGCTAGTGCGCTCAAAGTTTCTTGCATAATTCTGCTCAATAAGTTTGACAAACCTGTTTTACTATGTAAAGGTGTCTGTAGGGGTGCAAGCAAGCCCTCTCAAGTTTTCTAAGCAACTTCTTGAGAGGGCTTTTTACTTTTCTTTACTTTTATTACAAAAACTGTGGCAAATTCGTAGGTATATCTAAGACAATACCTTATTGTTGTCTTTAGATATGAATAATCCTTTTGGCATAGCAAAGATTCACAGTGTCGGCTCAATTCCCGACAGGCTGCAGCTTATCGCCAAACAGATAGACGCTTCAATTAAAGATCCATGGACTCGTGCAATGTCTTTAGAGATAGTGCGCGGTGGTCAAATGCATGGCTCTCAAGCAGAAGATGATGAAATAGCTCGTGTTTTTTGGTTCATGAAGCATAATGTTGAGTATAGACAAGACCCGCGGGACTACGATTACTACCCGACAGCTAAAAGAGTTGTGCAATTAGGTGGCGAAGATTGCGACGGGCACGTAGTAGCCAACAACGCATTTCTTGGTTCTTTAGGTTTCATGACGGGTGCCAAAGTGATTAGCCCCGATGACCAAAACTGGCATATTTATTCGATGGCCGGCGTTAATACTCGAGCGGCCCCTTCACAGCGCATAATGCTTGATTCCACTCAGCCCGGTTCATATCCCGGTTGGGAGCCCGGAATCATGCATCAACGTTATATTTATGAGTGTACGTTCAGTAATGGCGCGGCGCACTGGAAGAAAGTAAGGTAAAATGTCAGACATAAGACAAACTAATTGGGGATTTGAACCAACAGGCCAAAATGCGGGGCTCGGCGGTGAGTCTTCGCTGTCAATGCCTGGTGATTCCGAAACAGAGCTTGGTTTAGGCGACCCCAAGGCTGCGTGGGCACTTAAGCAAGAGCAGTTTGTTCAGCAAACCAAGCGTCTTTATGGCCAGGTGTCTGATGTAAAGGGCGCTATGTGGGATCCTCGAGGTAGAGCGGCCCTGTCTAATAAAGAAGCTGATTATAAAACGGATGGTTTCAACAGTTTCAAGGAAAATCGTGTCCTCGAGGAGGCTTTTCCCGGTTACGGTGGGATGCCTGAACCCCAGCAGTATAAAACTCCTACAGATAAGCATTTGGATGCTTTGAATGACCCGGCGACAGGGTTGTCAGCTGAAACCGCGGCGCAACTGGCGGAAGTCCTCGAGCATCAGGATGCTTCAGTAGCCAGCAGCATCTATTTGCCGAAGGCCTCAGACCCCACGGTATCTGATAGACATGGCTTTATTTCGAGTGCTGGCGGCTTGCCCACTGATTTTATTAATCAATCCACGGGTTTGCTATACCAGGGCCTGGCGACTTCCATTGATTCAGTTGTAGAGGGCGCCGCGCCTTCTTTGCAGCATGTGGATGAAAACGGTGTAGTTGATAAGTATGCGCCGACTACCGGACCTTATGACAATTATGCTTCGAATCTTCCTGGGGGCGTTCCCACGTCTCTGAGACAGCCGACGCCGGCAGAAGCGCAGGCTAGCCCTTCGATGGCTTTGCGAGCTGCAGACGCCAGGGTTAGTGGAGACGGTACGATAGTTAGTACGCTAGATACAAATGGCGGAATCGCTCCGGTCAAGGCTAGGTTTCCTTGGCTTATAGTTTTGGGCGCCGGGACAGCGTTTGCAGGTATTATGCTTACTCAGAGGAATAAGTAGTTTGGCGAAAGTAATTACATTAACAGGATTGGGCAACAAGAAGCGGTTAGCTGGAAAGAACCGTTGCACCCCTGTTAAAGTGTTTTCAAGAGTTGAGGATAGGGAGTTGACTGTGTGTAAAGAGGATATCAAAGACGAGGACGTAGTAAGAGGTATTGATAACAGTGTTGTCGAAGCGCCACTTGCACCCCTCGGTAATGTTCCTCAGAGGCGGCGTGGTCGTCCAAGAGGGTCTTCGCCGGCCAATCCTAACTATGCTACTAAGAAGGGGCGTAGAGCTAAGGCGCCGGGAGCTACGTTTTGCCCGCGAGAGAGTAGGCAATGGGTTATGGCAACGGTAGGTGGTGGTAAGAAAGCGCGTCGTTGTCGTTGTAATGCTCCCGGTAATTCGAGATTTTTAGCTAATAGAGAGTGTGAGTAAGAGGGTGTAATCCAAACACTAATGTTTGGCATCATATAACCAGACGGTTAAGCCGTCACGAAATGAGGATGTGAAAAATGAAGAAATGCGCGGAGTATGCGGTTTCTGAGAACGGCAACAAAAGGTGCAAGCGCTTTGTAACCGTCTCGGATGATGCAAATGGGGATGACGTTATCATGGCGAAAGCTACGGATGGCGCGAGTCTAGGTTACTTCAACATTGCTGAAGTTAGTGATGCGATTGGAAGTCTTGGCGGCATTGCCGTCGCGGACATCCTTCCGCCACTGGTTGGCGGTGCTGGGGCAATCGTAGGTACGCTGCTTATTCGTAAGTTCGTCAAGAATAAGTCATCGGCGGTAGTTCGATTTGCTCCGGCCCTTGGCGGCGTGGTCGGCGTTCTGGCTTCGATACCTTTGTATTGGGTTTATGGACCCAAGGGTGTCGTTAGCGGTGCGTTGACATCGGTCGTTGCTGGTGGAGCCATTTTGGGTTACCAGGAAATGAAGGACATGCCTGTGTTTAACGGGCTTGGCCTGATTAATGTTCAGCAGCGACGGCTAGGTGCTGTGGTTGCCTCCGGTGGAGGTGCCCGTTCCCTGGCTACCGCCAATGTTCCTTCGCGGGTAGGCTCTGCGATGGACGTAGGTGCGTTTGGCTCAAAACCTTCCTACTAAAATAGGAAGACCCAAGGAATCGAAAAACACGGGGTTATCAAAGTGGTAATTCCAAAGAGAAAAAGGAAATCAAATGGCAGTTATTAGAGAAATAGAGTTTGGCGACGGAACAGTCGTCCGAATCACCGATTGGGGTAAGCGTAATTGCCCCCTCTCTGAGTAATCAGAGTAGGATAACTGGGTGAATTGTCTGGAAGGCTAAAAGGATGCGGTATTCAATGATACATAGTCCTCATGCTAATCAGCAGCCAAGTCGCACGAAGCGTGTTTATGGTAGTGCGGAAGGTTCAGAGATCAGATTCCCGAGCAACGCAAGCAGTAATGGAATCCACGAGCGCCCAGCGACCTCATTAGAGGCCGAAGATATGATCCGAGCCTCAGAGAAATCTGAGCGAGAGGATAAAGAACCTCTCAAAGACATAGGCTAGTTAGATCGTAGGATTACCCGATCTACAGTCGTGCAGTGTTTACTTCGAATGACCTGGCCGCGGAGCTGAGTCAGACGCAGTACATTTTTAATTATCAGGTGGGTAACCAGATGCCCATGACCAATGCGCGTGCGACGTATGCAGATACGAATATGCCCGGTACTGGCCAGCTCCCCATGGGGCACCAGATGCTTGTGTACTCTCTCCAGGTTATCCCGGATGAGTTTGCATGGCCCGAGACTACCAACGTTATGTACCCGCTGAAGATCACCCCTGAGTTTACTTGGGGCTCCGCGGTTATTAAATGGCGGAAGATTTTCTTCCAGACTTTCCTGCAGCTTCGGGTCGAGCAGACCAAGAGCTTCGTCGAAGGTCGTTTGGATCACTTCCCCATGGGCGGTGGATTCATTCTCGATGGCGGTGGAGGGGACACGGCTGCTGGCGGTTACTATATGATCCATAATGGTGACAAGACTTGGCAGGCAACTCGAAGGCTGGCTATGCCCATCCATCTCGGTTCCCTCGAGTCTTTCTACGTGAGCCTTGATTGGCCGCGTGGCGGGTTGGATTATGATCAGGCTAATTATACCTTTGCTCAGGGCTTCGGCCTTCAGGTGAGGATGACTGGCCCGCGTCAGCGTCCGACAGCTTAGTTCTGTTTTGGATTGTAATTATGATTGCAATCACCTGTGCAGGAAACAGAGACTCCCACGTTTCCTGCACAGCTTTGTGAGCATAATAAAGAGGATGTGTATCCATGACTGATAATACATACGAAGTTCCATATTGGGTAGATTCACACGTTGAGGTAAAAAAGTTAAGTATAGGCGAAATACCGGCTAGTATGTTTAATAACAGTACTGAGTATAGGCTTAGGCTTGTAGGCTTGTCTTTTGCTGGTCCTATCACACCAACTACGCCGACAGTTACGACTTTACCTACAAGACATCCAGGGTGGGCTAGTAATCTTCTTGTTGATATCGGTAAGTCAGGTTGTTCTGATCAGAATTTAGTACGTTCTTCATTAACTAACCTGTGTGGTACTCCTAGAATTCAGCGTCAAAAATGGGGTGCAAACAACATGGGCCGCTCATATTGGTTGCCCAAACCTTACAAACTTGATCAAGATGAGGGTTTGCGAGTTGAAGTTCAAGCCAGATGGCCTGGGTATGAGCATACTGGAATGACTTTTATAGCTAAGGGGTATGATAGTGCTGGTTATGAGTATACTGGCAGGGAGCGCATAGGATCAATACCTCGAATGACTTTTATAGCTAAGGGGTATGATAGTGATGGTTATCCAGTTCAGTTGGCGGCACTTAATTTTGTCTCAAATTTAGATCCCGGTGGAGCGGCGTTAGTTATGGATAGTGCGGACTTGTTTAATAGAGGTAGGAAACCAATTTACTTGACTGAGTTTTGTTACAAAGGCATGGATACAGTAGTAATTGGTTATGATAAGGAAACTGGAATTTCTACATATGGTTGGGATGGGGATGGTTGTCAAATAGGTTGGAGAATTAACCCTTCTAATCCGTCGTTCACGCAGATGATGCCTAATGCTACTACTATTCCTGTAGGGTTATTGACTCCGCTTGATAGATGTTATGATGGAGGTAGCGAAAGTCCTCTTTGTTATTGGTTCCCTCAGAATACATATTTGGATCCTAAGCAGGCGTTGGCCGTTAGGTTTTCTAGCGAAGATGAGAGCAGTGAGCTTGATGTTTGGGTTTGTATGTTTGGTCAACTGGAGGTTATGTAATGTTAAACTATCTTCCATTTGCAAGACGAGAAACGGTATCAGTTTTAGCAAAAGTAGGTGCTCGAGTGCTGGTAGGTGGATCGTCTAGCACTAATTTGGCTGAATTTGGTACGGGTGGTGTGCGCAGGGCTATTTTACAAGATTTAATTATATTCGAAGGAGATGATGATACAGCTTCTGATACAGCATTTGCTACTGATGGCGGTTTGTTAGGGGCGCGTATCGGAATTGATGGTAAACAGTTTTTGACTGAAGCTCTTTATGATTACCGTGTAATGGCCGATTTAATGCGCCCGAATATGTCTTGTTGGGACTGGAGTTGTGGCGGTCGTTATCCGTATCGTTTGTATCCAGGTCAGAAGATGGGTGTTTTGTTAGGTGCTTCTCCTCAAACTAGTGTGCAAGGTGATAGTGTAAGTGTGCGGGCCGTATTCTTTAGTGGGCGTCATGTAAAGAATAATGAACCACATCATCTTTATCATTACCAAGATGTGCGCCGTTATGATGCTGGTTCTGGCAACGACTTGATTGCCATGGATTCGCCAAGAATGAAATGCCCAATGGATTCCCCCTTAGATCTTTATTCTGTGGCCCTACCAGAGTGGATGCGCGCTTCGAACGACACGCAAATTATTTACATAGAAGACGGTAATTCACGTCCATTTTGGCCTGATAGACATTGGGGACACATTTTAGATCCCCCATGCTCGCCCATATCTTTTGGAATGAAAAATGGATGGGCTATCGACCCTGATGAGACGATAGTAGTTGAATTACAAAACGGTAATCCTACTGTAACTACCGCTCAGGATGTGACTGTTATACTGCGCGGTGTTTTGGAGGTCGAAGATGGCCGATAGAAATATGACGTTCTTACCTGGTGAAGAGCCGGGTCTGATTGCTGGCGGCCTTAAGAAGCAAGCAGACGTTCAAGGTTTGATGGAGCAGCATCTGGGTATGCCCGAAATTCCTACTGGAAATAAAGTTGCGCGATGGTTCCCTTGGTGGAGAACAGTTACGCAAACGTTGTCCGACTCTGTTAGGCGTATTATACCTAACGAGACTCGTGATCCAACTAGCTTTTTTAACAACTCTAATAAAGATGTTTATATTGATGAAATACGCATGCGAGTTATTCCTAGTGCGTGGGATAGTTATATTTATAATCAAACAGCTGTATTAGTAAAAATGTCTATTCCAGATCGCAGGGAAATTATATCTGATTGGCTTCCCTGGGCGGCATTGCAAACCAGTCCTGAGTCTATGCTGTTGGGTGAATTGGATAACTACGTTTATGAATTTCCTGCGCCTTACTTTTTGCAAAGAGATCAGTTATTCTTGATGGACTTTCAGTATGACGCCAACATATTTGTTAATGGCGATGATGTAGGAAATGTCGTAAAAGAAGAGTATGCATTGATGATGGGGCTGCACGGTTTTGGGCAGCGTGACAAAGAGCCTATCAGCTTGGTTATGCCTGCTTATGGTTGGCAAGACGGTGAGCCCGATGCTACATCGTTTCAAACAATTGCATTCGACGATAGAAAGTCTCATCCACTAAGAGATGCATGGATTACTCATTTGACTTTTGGGTCGGCTATTAGAACTAATTCTACTGAGATACTACAAGCGGTAATGGTTAGACCTAATCCGCCTGCCGGCCCCGCGTGGCATCGGCAAGAGTTTTATCGTCTCGATGAGATAGCGCATCAAGTAGGAAGTGATCATGCTGGGCAGGAGTTTATGATTCATCGTCCGAAGGTTCCTTATGTGCTGCATAAGGGCGAGGGCATGGTTATCGAACTGCTGTATGATGCGGTTATAGCCGCAGCAGGGGTGGACTCTGAGGTAACTATTACGATGTTGGGGCGTCAAGAAGGCGAGGGACGATAATGCGAAAGATAGTTAAAACTCAGCCTGAAATAGTCTTCAAGGCTTCAAATGAGCCTTGCGAGGTTAAGGTATGCGTTCCGTCAACAAAGCGAGATGGTAGCGAAAACCCGCTAGTACTAATACATGTTGGATTTGCCGAAGAGACACCTAAGCCTACGAAAGTGGGTGACCCTATGCCGTTCAATTCGCAGTATTCAGTGTTTGTTGAGGCCCATCAAGTGGTTTGGGCATTTTCTGCCGGCGAAGCACTAATGACAGTAGCTGTATTTCCGTGGGGTCGTTAATGATTAGTGCAACTCAACAAGAAGCTCCAGTTAGACAGAAAAAAGGGTTTCTACAGAGTTTTTTTGAAGCTGCCAAGACCGTAGCAGATGGAATGAATAAACCGGCGCCGATGACAAAGAAAAAGTTTGGTGCCGGTCGCAAAGCTCCGATAACCAAGCCCTGCAAAGGATGTTAGGGTTAAAAGGATGATAAATGTCTACTTTTCCGCATCCAAATTTTCCGGGCCTGGTAATCATTGTTGGTGACGCTACTCCCCAGCAAGGCAGTTTCTATGCCACTAAACCGGGGCGCACGCTTTCTCATATAGCTAATTTGGCATATGGTAATGGAAAACTTACTAATGTGCTGCGCATTAACAATACGGCTTGGAATAGAGCTAATTGTGTTTACAGGAAAACTTCTACAAGCTGTTACTCTTCGATAGTATCTGGACACTTAGCCGCTCAGCAAAAGACTTGGAATCCTGGTGCGTGGCTGTCTATGTGCCAGAAAGACAAGAATCCAATAGCTATGGCGGTCGGAAGTCAGTATCAAGTGGTCTGGATTCCCACTTTAAGTGATGAGCAACCTAGTGATTTGGTACTTGCACCCCCGGTTACTCCACGTACTCCGTATGAACCTGATCCGGGTGTCTCTTTTATTAAGCCGCCGACAAATACCATTAAAATTCCTGTTACGTCTAGGGTGCCTGTTGATGATTCTAGAGGTGGCAGTAGTGGTGGAGGCGATGATGGGGCAATTGATTCTGGGCGCCCTGTAACAGTTAAGGCCGGCTTCCCTATGTGGTTGGGTATCGGTTTGGGTGTGTTAGCTTTAGGCGCTGTCGTAGTCATTGGTGGACGCGGAATGGATAAGACAAAGAAGAGCGGTAAAAAAAGATGAGTGTTGATGACACATATGACGGGCCGCGTTGCATAGTGTGTGATGATCCGGCGGTGCAGCAAGAATGTTGGGTAACAATTTTTGGTCGTGTGCTGTACTTTTGTCCTACAGACTATATTTTGATGAAGCAGTTATTCAGTAACGGGCGAGGAATTGTATCTGGACTTCGAAAGTTTGGGATTAATATAGGTGTTCCTCAGCAGGGTGCAAAGAACTAGGCGCATGTCTAGAAGGATAAACAATAATGATTAGAGGCAAAAGTAATCTGTATGATAATCGTAAGCTGATTCCAACGAAGGAAACCAAGTTAGGTGACGGTTATTATGCTTATAATACTACGGATGCGCCCGCAGATGGTGGTGATGGCACCCCTGTAGATCAATTTGAGGGCGTGCATGTCACGTTTTATGCTGATGCCACTACGTATACTGGAATGTACGCTCGTATAATTCCCTGGCGTTGGTTTGGTGAGGCCAGGGAAGGTATGTCTGCTGCAGTTCCCAAAGGACGTTGGATAGCCGATCACGCGGTTGAAGTTGCTTTGGATCCCGCATTAATTACTGGTGTTCGCGGTTCTCATTACGTTTGGGATACTCGAGATTGTGAATCGATGTATTGGCAGATTCAGGGTTTCTATAATGCTGATGGTTTAACCACTAGTTATCCTGATTGGACTGTTATTCAGCCTTACGGTCTTACAGGTGAAACAGTTATTGCGGCTTTGTCTGGTGTGAGCGGCGGAAATAGTGGAGATACGGGTACACTTGCAACGCATGATAGTCCTGTTATAGCCGAAGGCCCACAGGTAATGGCGGAAGCCAAGACTTTTGATGGTGCTGCGTTGCCCAATAATGTTGCCGAAGCTGACGCAATTAGAATAGCTTCTACATTATATGGTGTAGGTTATACCTTTTTAACTAATCAAGATGGTAGCGATACTCCGGTAGTTTTACATG